>Ga0302252_1000031_pt1 | contig 229490 bp, 190 predicted proteins | sample AAG_RA_Leu_MG_FD_193511 | JGI IMG/M metagenome (GOLD analysis project Ga0302252, IMG submission 193511) | Enriched activated sludge microbial communities from anaerobic digester in WTTP, New Holstein, Wisconsin, United States - AAG_RA_Leu | ecosystem: Engineered > Bioreactor > Anaerobic >... | reverse complement strand
GGAGAGACTCGATCACCCCGGCATCATAAAGCTCATGGATTTTTTCGAAGAAGACGGATTTCATTACCTGGTAACCGAGTTCATAGAAGGCAGGAGCCTCGAGAAGCTCATCTCCCCCGCATCAGGAAAGTTCATCAGAGAAAGCGTTATACTGGACTGGGCCTCCCAGCTCTGCGAGATCTTCGATTATCTCCACCACCTTGAGCCTCAGGTAATCTACAGGGATCTCAAGCCCCAGAACCTTATCCTGGACAGGGAAGGGCGTCTCCACCTGGTGGATTTCGGAATAGCCCGCACCTTCAAGGTCAGCAAAACGGAAGACACGGAGCTCATGGGCTCGGCCCTCACCGCCTCGCCGGAGCACTTCGGGGGAGCCCAGACAGACGAGCGCTCGGACATCTACACCCTCGGCGCCACGCTTCACTGCCTCGCGACTAACGGCCTGGGAAGCTCAAGCCGTCTTTTCGAGTTCGAGCCGGTCCGGGCGGTGAATGTGAAAATATCTGAGCATCTCGAGAAGGTGCTTGCAAAATGCACCGAGCTCGAGCCTGCAAACCGATACCAGAGCATCGCCGAGCTGCAGGCAGCGCTCTCAGGCCCACCGGAAGACAGAGACACAAAGCCTGAGGCAAAGATGCAGGAAGCGCAGCAGATACAGCAAAAACTATCGGCTCCAGCATCGCCTGATAACCATGTGAAGCCATCATATGAACCGGTAGCCTCCTTCTTCAATATGTACAAACCCTATGCGGCCCTGGCGGTTTTTGCCCTTATCATCGTGCTCGCTGGTATGGTGCTCATCAAAATCACGGCACAGGAAAAGAATGCCCCGAAACAGGCTCTTCGAGTTTCTCCGGCAGCACCGTCAGGCTCTGCTTCGCCTTTTAAACCTATGGACTCGGGAGCAGTCGCTCACACAGAAGTCTCATGTGCACCGACAAAACCTTCCGGGATCATGCCTTCTGCTGCAGAAGCAGGAGAAGACGTATCTTCTCCCTACCCGCAGCTGCAGCCGGTTGAATCCTCCCCGCCCCAGACGGTACCTTCTTTCGGGGTTCCGGCTCTTCCCGTCTCCGGAGCTCCCACAGAGACTCCGGTATATCGTGGGAGAATGACTTCGGAACCAATGAATACAAATATTCCGGCCTCTCCAGGCCCGGTCCCGTCACCGACCGGGCTGAAGACCAGAACCGAGTACCTTGCGGAAGTATTGAACAGATCGTCCAGGGATTTTTCACGCGTGGATTACGTAAACTGCAAAGACCTTCTTTACCACGGCAGCGATTCTGACTATATCATCAAGATACCCCCTGATTACATGGCAGTCACCATGAATCAACCTTTAATGAAATCACGTGAAAAAGCTTTCGCAACAATAGATCCGGTTCTGAAAGAAAAATCACTACGCCTGATTACCATCATGAGTCAAAACGAGATCGATCAAAGAGAACAACAGAGAACCACCCGCATGGAACGTGTTGATGGATTTATCCAGAATTTCATTATATCCGGTAATGAATCAATATCATTAAAAAAGAAACCGGATATATTTGACGACTGGATCGAATACGACTTTACGCTGGATAAAAAAAACCTTCCGTTCAAGATGAAGAGCAGGATGATTATATATTCCTATCAAGATCTCAGTGTCGTCTATGCACTGACTGTCTTTGCGCACCCGGACTGTTTCAAATTGTACCAGAGTGAGTTCGACAAGTTCTTTGAGAACATCCCCTTTCATAGGTAGACCGACAGAACCGGCGCGCCTGACCGGGACCTCGGAGAGGAAATAGTAAACAATCGGAGGCGGCACTGATATACAGGCTGCGAAAGGTGATCATCATTCTCGCAGACGATGGAATAAAGTCTCCCAGGCAGGAACATTAAGGAGACAATTCGTGAATCTCCCCTTTACTACATGTGACGTGGTGATGATATACAAAGAGGAATAGCAGTCTTAAGGGTAAAATCCCTGGAGAGACTGGAAATGACGAAGTCCGGTGCGTTATAATAAAGGTACCGTGTATCCGACATCCAGTCGGATGGTTTTGCTTGCAAAAAGGGAGCTTAGGTCATGGGATACAGAGATGCCTCTCCGGACGGCAGGAAAGACAGAGAGGGACGCCCTCTGCTGGTGCTTCCCCAAGGCACCTCTCTGGCAGGAAAATACCAGGTGAGCTACCTTGGCGTCGGCGGCATGAGTATCGTCTACAAGGGATACCGGGGAGGCAAGACATACTTCATCAAAGAGGTCGACTCGCATGTCTCGCAACTTGTGATCTCCCTTTCCCAGGAGAAGTTCATGCTCGAGCGCCTGGAACACCCCGGTATAGTCAAAATTCACGACTTTTTTGAGCAGGAGGGGTTCTGCTACCTCGTCACCGATTACATTGAAGGAAAGAGCCTGAACAAGCTCATCTCACCGCTCCCAGATGTCTTCATCCAGGAAAAAATAGTCCTCGACTGGGCACGGCAGCTCTACGACATATTCGAATATCTGCACAGCCAGCATCCGCCTATCATCTACAGGGATCTCAAGCCCCAGAATGTAATCCGTGACAAGGAGGGCAAGATCCACCTCGTGGACTTCGGCATTGCCCGGGTTTACAAGGAAAACAGCATAGGTGACACATCGCCCATGGGCTCCTACCTTACTGCCTCGCCTGAGCATTATGGCGGCAAGCAGACCGATGAGCGCTCTGATATCTATACACTGGGCGCCACGTTCCATTATCTGCTCTCCAACGGGAAGGGAAGAAGCGGCGACCCTTTCGAGTTCTCTCCACTCCGGAAAATCAACAACAGGATAACTGAAAAAACCGAAAAGGTGATCATGCAGTCTCTTTCCATTGACCCCGCCAAGCGGTTTTCTTCTGTGGGAGAGATGAGGAAAGCGCATCTCGACAGCGTCAACCCAGAGGCTGTAAGGGCAACTCCGGTGATCGCAGACAACTCTGAAACGGTCAGCCTCTCTGCCAGAGGACGGCCTGTGATGGAAGGAGCATCAGCACGAACCCAAAAGACTGGATATGGAGAATCTGAGAACATATTCAGGAGCTTTATCGCCTATGCTCTTTCCCAGCCGAAGCTCATTTCCATATTCCTGGCACTTCTGGTAATCGTTTCTGTTGCAGCTGTGGTATTGAGAGGGGCCGGAGCTTCCAGAGTGGTTACATACTCATCACCAGCGGCCACTTCTGCGGAATCCACTGTGTCATTGGATACCGGCAGCTCCCCCGAACCCAGTGAAAGCCCATCGTCAACCCCACTGGTACCTGAGCCGGGATTCAATATTGTCATCGGCAGCTCGTCACCTGTGGTGAAACCAACCCGTACGCTTGTGATAGCGTCTCCCACTGCACCGCATATCACCGGTCAGACCTCCTATCCCTCGAAGGTACCTGCTCCGCCGATGACTCGCACCAGATCTCCCGCCACCATAATCCCTCAACCGACGGTAACGGCAAGTGTCCAGGTGGTGAAAAAGGAAGACATGCTGGCGCAGATCTTTCATTACAAAAAGGAGAGCATCATGCCTGCGCCACCGACATACTCAAACTCACACGGTGACTATTTCGTTTCCGTGCCGACCGGCTATCTGCAGATATCAAACGAAGAGAACAACGTGATCTTCGCCAACATAGATGAGCGAATCGGGACAAGCTCGCTCAGAGTAATCATCATCAAGACATTCAAGCTCCCCACCGACCTTGCCACGACGGATCAGGCAATCGGTACGATCAAGATAAGCATGATGAACGGCGGAGCCACGATACTCGACGAAGGTCCGGTGAACAGACAGGGTGCTCTGGGCACCAGCTATACCGGCTATTACCTGAGCTACAGATGGTATGCTCCCGCTCCTCTCGGAACGAAAGTAAGAGAAGATTTTATCTTCAAAGACTATTACATGCCTCATCAGAAGGTTGAGAAGGTTTTTGCATTCAAAGCCTCTGCACCTGAGGGAATCTTCAGCACTTATGACTCTTCTGAGTTCCAGTATTTCCTGGACTCGATCAAGCTGAGAGACCGTTAAAAGCTCTCGGGATTCGAAAGTCCTTCAGGGAAGATGAAACGTTAAAAGGAGCGCAGAATATGCGGAGTCGAATAAGCGCACCGGATGGGACAAAAAAACATGATGGAAAATCGGTGAGTGTCCTTCGCGAGGGAACCATCCTCTCCAATGGATATTCACTTAGCTTCCTGAGGGCCGATGAGCATTGCATCACCTACAAGGCGACAAAAGATGGACAGTTCTTCCTCGTGAAGGAGGTACACCCCTCCGACAGTGAAGCTGTAAAAGCTCTGACGAATGAACAGTTCTTACTCGAGCAGTTCTCCCATCCAGGGATCCAGCAGTGCATCGAAAGATTCCGTGACGATGACTGGTGCTACCTGGTCCTCGAGTATACCGGTGGCACGAGCCTGGACAGGATCGTATCGCCCAACTCGCTGGTTTTCATGGGAGAGAGACTCCTCCTGGACTGGGCGATTCAGCTCTATGACCTCTTCACATATCTTCATTGGGAAAAGAATGACGGCATCTACGGAGATACTCTGGTCAAAAAAGTCATCAGAAGCCCGAAAAACATAGTCAGAGACAGGGAGGGGAAGATCCACCTCGTCGATCTGGGCGCATCAATCGGCGGAATTGACACTCTGCCGCAGGACGAGATCGCACTGCAGCAGCCACTAGCGGCACCGGAGTTCTATGAGGGGAGGGACACTGATGAGCGCTCGGATGTATTCACACTCGGCGCCATCTTCTACTACCTTCTCACCAATGGAAAAGGCAGGAGCACAAAAACCGGCCGGTATCATACACTCGGCAGAATCAACAGAAATGTGTCTCCTGAGCTGGAGACAATTATCATGAAGGCTCTGCAGAGCAACCCCTGTGACAGGTTCCATTCCATAGAGGAAATGAGAACCGCCCACATGGCTCACAAGCCCTCTGAATCAGAAAAGAAAAGAATTGGAGGAAAAGGGGAAAGGCCGCTCATGTTCAGAGTCCTGTTCCCGTCTGCCTGCGCTGCGCTGGCAGCAGTTCTGGTGCTGATCTCCTTCGTTACCCCGGGACAGAAGAAGAGAATCGCTCGACAGAGCGGAGAGACTTCCGTAACGGCGCCTGACTCAGTTGCAATCTCAGTAGCGAAAGGCTCCAATCTGGCAGGTTCGCCCGGTTCTGCAGTTCCCATCCTTCATCCTGGATTCCGCCCCCCATTTGAGCCATCTGCGCCATCACCCGTACCAGATGCAGTATCAGAGCCATCATCAGTCCTGCCTTCCGCACCGGCAACAGGCGCTTTCCCGCCATCACAGGCTCTCACTCCACAAATTGCACCGGCACCCTCGATGTCCATACCGGCAGGATACCCGACTGGCATTCCACATACAATGGGAAGAGACAGCGAGATTTCCGCCGCACATCCTGAACTGTCCCCCGAAGCAACAGGCAACAATTTCCAGACGAAGGAGGAGAGGCTGGCGACTCTTCTCCATATGGCGGTGAATGACTTTGAGCCCGCAAAGAGCACTTATATAAGCCTCGATAATGATTACAGCGCCACAGTCCCATCCGGATATTTCATGATAAAGAAAGCAGGAAAAAACAGCGCTTTCTTTGCAGCTCTCGATGAAAAGAATGAAGAATCGTCACTCAGGATGATCCATATTCTCACATCATTCGTCCCCAACATAGACCAACAGGCTGCAGTGGCCAGCAACAAGATCTCTCTCATCAACTCAGGAGCGACCGTCATAGATGAAAAGATATTATTCACCAACGGGGGACATTCCCTTACCTACAAAGCATATTCATTTACCTATCTCTTCGGCCCCCCGCCTCAATTCCATGTCGAGCGTAATGAATACACCCATCAGGACCTGTTTTTCGCAATCACACGCACGCAGAAGGCGTACCGGGTGAAATTCTGCGCCCCGAAAGAGAGCTTTGAAATATACAGCCGCAGTGAGTTCGAAAACTTTCTCCGCTCGCTGCATTTTACAGGAACTGACGATGCCTGAAAAGGAGATATATTATGAACGCTCGCCTTCCATTCAGGACTGGAAGAAAAGAGAGCCGCGATATTACAGTGCTGCCGGAAGGAAGCCGGCTGAAGGGACTTTATACCATCGGCGCACCATTCTTCAGCGACAACAGGCTTTTTTACCGGGCCAGTGACGGCTCCAGACCAGTCATCATCATGGAGATACCGACATCTGATAAGGAAGGCATCGCGCTCCTGGAGCAGTACTCTTTCTGGGCCGAACAGATGGGCCCGACTCTCACTCAGGAACTCCTCGAGCTCTTCGAGCTGTCCGGATACCGCTATCTCGTCCTCGAAGCAGTTGAAGGGAAAAGCCTGACTTCGCTCATATCGCCTATCAATGGCGTCTTTCTGCAGGAGAAGATCATCACTGAATGGGCGCCTTTGCTGTACAGGCTCTTTTCATCACTATGGGGAAAAAACAGAGAAAGCCTCTACGGCAACGTAATACCGTGGCAATGCCTTGTAAAGCCAGACCATATCATGCATGACAGAGAAGGGCGGTTCCGGGTCATACTCGTGGGAATACCTGTATTGCATACTGACCGTCAGAGCGATGCGCAGTCTTTCGCCCCGCCTGAGATGTCCGAGAGCAGGGAGTGCGATGCCAGAAGTCTCGTATACATCGCCGGAGCCATCCTCTACTATCTCATCACAAACGGTCATGAGAGAGTCACAGGCACGTCATCGCCGCGTTCGATAAACACAAGAGTCTCACCCCACCTCGAGAAGGTCCTGGGAAAGGCCCTCGCTGGGCTCCAGGCCCTCAGATTCCAATCAATAGAGGAGATGGAGAGCTTTCACATCAGCAGGGAGACACACGCCCCAAAGCCTGAAATCAGTTCGGTCACCGAAGATACTGCCCCGATCATATCACAGAAAGGCCTCGTCTATCATGTGGACACGCCGGCAGATCACGCGGCAGAATCTGATTTCAGAAAATGGACGGCTTACGTCGGCATCTTCACTGTGGTGGCAATATGCATCCTGTTCGTCATCAGAGGCTGGCTGGGAGCTATCATCGCAAGGGAGAAAGCGCCGCCGCAACCATCGACAGCGGTGATGACAGCAGCCCGGGGGCACAGTAAGCCTCATCTGCAGGTATCCCCGGAGTCTTCAGCTCCGAATACAGATGAGCCAGAACAGACAGAAGATACAACATCCGATATGGCGACGGATCCGTTCATCGCATCTCCTCCTTTTGGAGAGAGCGCCCCACAGCCGACTGCAGAGGCTCCGAGAGTTCAACATCCTGCGCAGCAGCCAGTTGATGCATCGGCGCCGTCGCTTCCGGGAGCCATATCTTATCCGATGGCGGCGCAGCAGCAGAAAACCCATGCCCGCCCAGGGGAGACAGAGAGCCCGAAAGAGAGCCTTGCGATTGTGCCTGTCTCGAAGGAGAACACGAAGTATTTTCTGACGCCAAGGGAGCAGATCCTGGCGGGGCTGCTGAAAAGGAGGGCAACTGATTTTCAGGAGCCCGAGGGTCGTTCCACAGGGAGAGGCACCGTAATGACGGGCCAGAGCGCGACATCTGCATCATCAAACTCGAAGGAGCCCTCCTTCGAGATAACCGTTCCGCCCGGATACTACCAGATAAAAAGCAGTAAAAAGAACTACCTGGAATTTGCAACAGTGGACAAGGGCTCACAGGACATATCGCTCCGCCTTCTCCTCATCCGACCGATGGTGCTTCCGCTGAAAGCGACACCGGAACAGGCTCTTGCGCTCTACTGCGCAGGCCTCGAACAGAAAGGGGCCAATGACGTCAAGATGGGTGAGTCCTATGTGGGAGACAAGCTTGCATATGGCTTCAACTACAGCATGAGAGTGTCGCTCTTCGATGAGCCGCTCTATTACAGCGAGACTTTTTACCTCTCGAAGGATTCAAACACAGTCTATATAATTACCGCGAGCGCGCCTAAAAGCGTCTTTCCGAGATATGCATCAGAGTTTGGAGCTTTTGTCAACTCATTCAAGGAAAAGGAATATTAACCACAGGCTCCAGCAACAGAAATGAGACCGGCAATACGGGCCGTGCGCAGCGTATAAATAATTCATCTGCAGAGGGACATGATTCGATGGGATTCAGAGACGCCGCTCCGGATGGAAGGAAAGACAGAGAGGGGCACCCGATCCTGGTGCTTACCCAGGGTACCCTGCTGGCAGGAAAATACCAGGTGGTCTACCTCGGTGTCGGAGGCATGAGCATAGTCTATAAGGGATACAGGGAAGGAACAACCTGTTTCATCAAGGAAGTGGAATCATCAAACTCGCAGCATGTCTACTCTCTCCTGCAGGAAAAGCTCATGCTGGAAAGCCTGGAGCATCCCGGCATAGTCAAGCTCCACGATTTCTTCGAGGAGGGGGGCTTCTTTTATCTTGTAACCGATTTCATCGAAGGAAAAAGCCTGAACAGGCTCATCTCGCCTCTCCCTGATATCTATCTTCAGGAAAGGATTGTGCTCGACTGGGCTCGGCAGCTCTATGACATCTTCGAGTATCTCCACTCTCAGCAGCCTCCTGTCATCTACCGGGATCTCAAGCCCCAGAACATAATACGCGATGATAAAGGAACGATCCATCTCGTGGACTTCGGCATCGCCCGTACTTACAAGGAAGGCGTAGCAGGCGACACATCGCCCATGGGCTCTTTTCTGACCGCCTCACCCGAACATTACGGAGGAGGGCAGACCGATGCACGCTCAGATATCTATACACTCGGCGCCACGTTCCATTATTTACTCACAAACGGGAAGGGACGGGGCACAGATCTCTTTGATTTTGCACCGCCCCGCAATATCAACCCCAGGATCAGCGAAAGAACCGAAAAGGTTATCATGAAGGCTCTCCATGCAGAGCCGGAGAAACGATTCAGCTCTGTCAGAGAGATGAGAGAGATGCATATCAGCCACAAGAGCCCTGAGAGCGTACAATCAATCCCCATACTCGTGGATGCCCCTGAAATGACGAAACAGTCTAATCAAGGCAGAACTATGGAGAAAGTTACTGCCGGAAATGAATGGAAAACAAGATACAATGAGGGAATATTACAAAACATCGTGAACCGGATCTCATCTCAGCCCGCGATCATAGCCATCCTGCTGACAGTTATAGTTCTCGTCGGATCAACAGCGTTGATTCTCAAAAACCGTGAAACGAAGACGGCCACTGCTGTCAAATCGCCGAAAGTAAGGCCATCAGCGGATCCAGTAGCGAAAATCAGCGTAACAGGCTCGCCCGAAAAGAGCATAGAGCCGACAGAGTCACCTGAGGTGCAGGCGCCAGGCTTCAATATCGTCATCGGAGGGCAGACGCCCGAGACAAAACCGACTCCCCGGACAGACATGATGATCGGAGTCGCTACACCGCCTGCAATAGATCCGGCGGTGCCTCAGGCAGCATCCATGCCATTGAAGCACAACACCGCCGTTCCAGGACAATCGGCCGTCGTGCCCGCACCGTCGCCACCGGCGGTGACCCTGAAACTACAGGGAACCAGCGAAGAGATGCTTGCAGCGCTTTTTTCTGTTGATAAGAAAGAAATCACTCTGGCTCCAAAGCAATTTGATAAATTTAAATACTTCACATTATTCCTGCCTGATAATTACTATCTTATACAATTTGCAGAGACAAAAGTCGAAAATTGTGATGTGCGCACAGCACAATTCGCCACTATTGATGATTATAAAGACATAAGATCTCTTAGATATATAAAGATACATATGGATAATATTGGCCTAATATCGAATGATTTAAAAGATGTAATGGATATACGCAAAAATACTGTCACAGTAGAGAGAAACGAGCTTTTAGAAGAAAATAGAAGTTGTCTTCCTTATTATATTTGTTGTAAATCCCCACCTAATTTCCTTAAAAGAAAAGTAATAAATGAACCTTTCATAATAAAGGACTACTTCTTAAAGATTGAAAAAGAACATATTGCAGTGGGCATTGATGATAAACATAAAGAACTTAAAATACAGGTTATAGTCAAAACAGCAGCTTCGGAGGGAGCCTATGCAGACTATGAACCCACTGAGTTCAAGCCTTTCATTGATTCAATTCTTGAATCTGCTCAGAGGGTGAATATTTAATCAATAATTACTGAAACGGTTGGAAATTCGAAAAGACCTGCGCTTTACTACGGCGTGAGGCGCTGTTTTCCAGGGGGTATGAGAAATGCAGTACAGGATCAATTCACCAGATGGTGCGGTGAAGAAAGACGGCTCTCCAGTGAAGGTCCTTCCCGAAGGCACTGTGCTCTCCAATGGCTATAAAGTGGCCTGGCAGAGCACCGATAAACGCTGCATTGTTTATAAGGCAATAAAAGAGGAAAAGTTTTACCTCATCAAGGAGGTGCACGCCTCCGACAGGGAAGCTGTAAAAGCTCTCACGAATGAGCATTTCGTGCTCGAGCAGTTCTCACATCCGGGGATCCAGCGCTGCATCGAGAGATTCCGTGACAATGACTGGCATTACCTGGTCCTCGAGTATATCGACGGCATGAGCCTCGACGCGGCAGTATCAACCGGTCCGCCGGCCTTCATGGTAAAGCGCCACCTCCTCGACTGGGCAGATCAGCTCTATGACCTCTTCATGTATCTGCGTCAGGAAAAAAATGACGGCATCTACGGTGACACTCTGGTCAAAAAGGTGATCAGGAGCCCCAGAAACATCATCAGGGACGGAGAGGGGAAGATATATCTGGTCGATGTCGGCGTATCCTGCGACATCGAAAAGCCGCAACAGGATGAGATGGCCCTGCTGCAGCCTCTTGCGGCGCCGGAGTTTTACGAGGGGAGGGACACCGATGAGCGTTCCGACGTCTTCACGCTCGGTGCCATCTTCTACTATCTCCTCACCGGCGGGAAAGGCCGCAACAGCAGTACCGGCAAGTATCTCAGGCTCGGCGACATAAACAGAAACGTGTCCCCCGGATTGGAAGCCATTATTATGAAAGCGCTGCAAAGCAACCCCGATGACAGATTCCATTCTGTAAAAGCTATGAGAGCCGCCCACATGGCCATCAAAAACTCAGAATCAGGCAGGAAAAGTCTCGAAGAGAACGGGAAAAGACCATTCATTACAAAGGCGATGGTTCCGGCCGCCTGCACCGCACTGGCAGCCATTCTTGTCCTGATCGCCATCGTAACCCAGAGACCGAAGGAGAGACCCGACCATGAAAAAGAGAGAATCTCTGTGGCAGGAATGACTTCCACAAAAATTTCAGCTCTACAGGGCTCTACCATGCCACAGTTCAAACTGCCCATTGATCCCATGCTTTATCCAGACGGCCAGCAGGCACCGGCGTCGCCCGATCTCTCATCGACACCATCCACTCCTGCCGAGCCACTTTCCTCTACATTGTCAATCGCTTCCTCCCCAGCCCAGGCTCCGGCAATCCCGGCTCTCTCACCGCACCCTTTATCGGCCCCTGCATTCACTGAACCGGCGCAGTATCCAACCGGCGAGGCTCAGGTGACGGAGAGAAAAGACAAGAATCCCACTGTAGATCCGGATATACGCACCGAGACCGGGAAGAAAAATCCGAAGACAAAAGAAGAGATGCTGGCATTGCTCCTTGCTGTAAATAAAAGCGCTCTTGAACCCGAAAAGGGAACTTTCATAAGCCCGGAAAACGATTACAGCATATCAATTCCATCCGGATATTATAAAATAAGAGACAGGGGAACGAAAAACAATCTATTCGTGAATATCGATGACATTCTCAGTGAATCATCGCTGAGAATGATCCAGATCAGCGCCACAAATATAACCAATATTGAAGCCAGTGAGGCGATTGCCCGTAACAAGATAGATCTCATCAGCTCCGGAGTCACGATCACCGATGAGAGATTTATTCCCATCAGAGGAAGCACCTCCAGAACGTACAAGGGATATTCCTTCACATATATCTCCAGACCTCCGGTGCAGTTTCATATGGAGGAGAACGAATATATCCATCAGGACATCTTCTTTGCGCACCCTAATTCACAGTATGGATACAGGATCAAATTCTGCGCACTGAAAGATGGTTTCAGCGCTTTTCAAGGCGAATTCGAGGACGTGCTCCATTCGCTGCATTTCACCATTGCCAGAGAGTAAGCAGAGAGGAAGCAACTCAATCGGATCAAGAGATTCATACGAGATAATGCTGTTAAAGGAGAGGAAACCTGACCGATGGGATTCAGAGATGCAGCTCCGGACGGAAGAAAAGACAGAGAGGGACACCCCATCCTGGTGCTCTCCCCCGGCGCTTCACTGAAGGGAAGATACCTTGTGAGTTACCTTGGAATCGGAGGCATGAGCATCGTTTACAAGGGATACTGTGAGGGAAGGACCTGCTTTATCAAAGAGGTGGAAGCAGACAACTCTCAGCACGTCAACTCCCTGCTGCAGGAAAAGCTCATGCTGGAGAAGCTCGATCATCCAGGCATCGTAAAGGTCCATGATTTTTTTGAAGAGGAGGGCTTCTATTACCTCGTCACCGATTTCATCGAAGGAAAGAGCCTGAACAGGCTCATCTCACCGCTTCCTGATATCTTCATTAATGAGAAGATTGTGGTTGACTGGGCACGTCAGCTCTATGACATCTTCGAATATCTGCACAGTCTGCATCCTCCTGTCATCTACAGGGATCTGAAGCCCCAGAACATTATCCGTGACAACAACGGAAACATCCATCTCGTTGACTTCGGCATCGCCCGTAATTACAAAGAAGGCGTTACAATGGACACGACACCAATGGGCTCTTTTATAACCGCCTCACCGGAGCACTACGGAGGGGGACAGACCGATGAGCGCTCTGATATCTATACGCTTGGCGCCACATTACACTACCTGCTCACAAACGGAAAGGGACGTGGGACTGACCTTTTCGATTTTTCACCTCCCCGGAACATCAACTCCAGGATCTCTGTTAAAACAGAGAACGTCATCATGACAGCGCTCTCACATGAGCCCAGAAACAGATTTGCCACCATAGGAGAGATGAAGCAGGCTCATCTCAACGGCATCAGTGTCGAAGGAAGGAAAGTAACCCCCGTGATGGCAGATTACTCCGAGACAGTCAAACTGACTTCCGGTGAAAGATTTCTGACCGGCGGCATTAAAAGGCCGGAGCCCGCTGGAGCAGAGAATCTGCAACATAGCCTCATCTACTCTCTCATCTCCCGGCCGCTGCTCTTTGCTTCACTGCTGGCAGTGCTCATCATAGCTGCTTTGACAGCTGTGGCACTGAAAGGACCTGGTACATCAAAGAAAGTCATCATGGCATCATCTGAGGCTGTCTCTTCTCCAAAGCCCACAAGGTCAACGCTTGCCTGCAGATCTTCCGAGCCATCTGTCGACGTCTCATCATCGCCGCTGATACCGGAACCGGGATTCAGGATAGTGCTGGGCAGCTCACCACCGGCGATCGTGCCGGGCAACTCAACACCAGCGATTGTGCCGGGCAGCTCACCACCAGCGATAATGCCGACACCCACCATCGAGACAAAGGAACCTGTAACAGCAGAGACCAGCTCGGAGCAATCAGGCTATCCGACGAAAACTGTCGCTCCCAGAGTGGTTTACACGAAGAATCCAGAGCTTCCAATGCCGACAGAAGTGAAGATTGGGCAACAAACCCAGGCGGCGCAGAAGAAAGAAGATATTCTCGCCCAGCTCTTCCATTATAAGATAGCGAATATCAGGCCGGCTCCCAGGACTTATACCCGGCTCGGTGTATACCGTGTGGCCGTGCCTGACGGCTATTACACGGTGACGGACGAAGAGAACAAGGTTATTTTCGCGAACTTTGAAGAAAAGACCGGGAGCGACTCGCTGAGGGTCCTCATCATAGATACAAATAAATTTGATTATAACAAATTCAATGACGCGGAAAAGGCAATAGGCACTTACAAAATGTGCCTGATTAACAGCGGTGCCACAGTTAACGAAGAAGGCATTGTATCCAGGCCTGGGTTCGAAGATAAAAATTACTGTGGTTACTTCATTCACTACAAAGGGTTTGCTCCCTCTCCTCTCGGCACAAGATTCGATAAGAACTTCCTGTATAAAAATTATTACATTCCAAATAGTAAAGTGGCAAAGATCTTGACTTTCACAACCACTGCACCGGAAGGAACTTATGCTGCATATAAGGACAGGGAATTCCAGTCCTTTCTGGATTCCATTGAGATTTTAGTGCCTTAGGAGATAATATACTCAGGAACATGAGCGATTGAAACAAGGAGTGCAACACATGCGAAACCGTACCAAATCTCCGGATGGCAAGGTAGAAAAGGACGGCACACCGGCGACAATCCTTCCTGAGGGTACCGTACTCTCCCAGGGATACAGGATCAGATGGCAGGGCACCGATGGGCACATTGTTACATACAAAGCCATGAAGGACGGGCAGTTCTATCTTATCAGGGAAGCACGCTCCTCTGACGCAGAGGCGGTTAAAGCTCTCACGCAGCAACAGTTCGTGCTCGAACAGGTCTCACACCCCGGCATCCAGAGATGCGTCGAGATGTTCAAGGAGGACGGGTGGCAGTATCTGGTGCTCGAGCATGTGAGCGGCACGAGCCTCGAGAAGAGCATCTCGCGCGAACCGAATGTCTTTATGGACGAGAAAACGCTTTTTGAATGGGCTTCCCGGCTTTATGAGCTTTTCGCGTATCTTCATCAGCATAAAGGCGACGATATTTACGGCGATATCATCGTGAAAAAGGTGGTAAGAAGTCCGGAAAATATAGTCCGGGACAATGCCGGAGCATTCCATATCATTGACGTGGGAGCACCTTCATTTAAGGACGATGACCGGACATCATCATCACGCGAATCAATCCTGCAGCCACTGGCTGCACCTGAGATCCTCGAAGGGAGAGAGATCGACGAGCGCTCCGATGTCTTCACCATCGGCGCCATCATTTACTACCTGCTCTCGAACGGCAGAGGGCGCGGTCCCGATAATGACAGATACATCCCTCTCTCACAGATCAACGGGAATGTGTCACCGCCACTGGAAGCTCTTGTCATGAAAGCCACGAGCCATGAGCCTGGCGAGCGGTTCCATTCCATCACGGCCATGAAAGTCGCCCATAGCGAGCTCATGATGGAGAAACCTGCTGCAAAGGAACAGGAAAAAAAGAAAGCACTCGACGGAAGATTCGTCATTCCCGCTATCTGCACCGCTCTCGCACTCGTAATGATCCTGATCGTCTCCAGCGCATTGAGCTCAGGTAAGAGATCCCAGAAGCAGCATGGTGCTTCGAGGACCGTCCAGGCAGATCCCCAGGCATCGCTCAATCCATCCCTCGCAACAAAGTCCCTCGCCATCGCATCCGTCGATCCCATGCTCTATCCGGGTCTGCACCAGACAAAGTCAAAGACTGCACCTCCATCTGCACAGCCTTCTCCTTCGCCGACTGCGTCTCCTCAATCCACCTTTTTTGCCATGCCTTCACCTGTGTCGCAGAAGACAGAAGCTCATCTCCCAATCGCTTCATACCAGCACCCGACAACTACCCCGCAGGAAGCGATGAAATCAATCGTCCCGACTCCTTCGAATCCATCGCTGGAGGAAGGCATGAAGGGCATTTCATCGATTCCGCAGCATAGGGAAGACATGCTGGCCGAGCTATTTTCCGTCGACAGGAAAAAGATCACCGCGGCGCCAAAGAATTTCAATTATTATGACGATTTCAGCTTCAAGTTGCCGGATAATTACTGTCTCATCACCGAAAGCGACAGTTACATCTGCTTTGCCGCCATCGATGAGCGGAAAGGGGAGAGCTCCCTCAGGGTCATTCAGATAAAAATACGTGACTTTCCACAAAGCGTCGGCAGTAATGAAGAAGCATGGAGATACTACAAGCTGAGCCTGATTAACAATGGCGCTACCTTTATGGATGAAAAACCGGTCGTAAGGGGGGGCGGATATGTGATAGGTTTTTCCGGAACATATAAATGGATACCACCCTCTCCGCTCGATAATAAGATAAACGAGAGTTACATGCATCAGGATCATTTAATGATAATAGGCCGAACAAGCCATGGCAAAGAAAGAAAGATATTCATCTTCATGGCCTCTGCTCCGGAGAGCACCTATGATATCTATGAAAAGTCCGAGCTCTCTCCGAGCCTCGAATCGATATATATCGTGTCAAAGAGGCTCTGGATGGAATGAATTGGCGCGCCGGACGATTACCGATCAGTCGGTGAAGATTTTGTTATACCCGGGGCTCTCTGCCGCGGACTTGACGCTTGCTTTCAGTATCAGCACCGAATCATCGACTCCTACAGACCCGTCGCCGTTCATGTCCGCTGCGGTGCGCTCAGCATCGGTGGCCGTATGTGAGGTCGGAGAGGCTGTATAGCTGATTGGGAGGCCCAGCGTTATCTTCAGGCAGAGATCGCCGTCATTTGACGTGATGACGCCGTCGCAGTCAATGTCACCATTGATCTGGGAAGCTCCCTCCTGCCACAGGTACTGCACTTCTATCCAGTCGTTTCCCGTCATGGCCAGGTCATCCCAGTAGACACCGTCGGCCAGATCTATTCCTGCAGCGTTTTTCACCGTCCTGCCGTAGCCGTCCTTTCCGCCGTTGTATCCATCCTGGAAGGCGGCCTGCGCCTCAGGGAGATACTGGGCCAGATCGCTCCACATCTCCCGGATCGAGGCGGGATTCCAGTAGTCGTCCTTCGTGTTCCAGGGGCCGACGTCCCATACAGGCACCGTGACAGAGCGGCTGCTGTAAGTGAGCCTCACCTGAAACTCTGTGGAAGCGTCGCTCTTGCAGAGACTCTTCTTCGAAGGAAGGGCCACGAAGTGATCGCGTTCGGCGATCACATGCCCGTTCGATGTGGTACTTCCCACGAGACCTTCTCTCGTCGCGAATACCACGTGGCCGCCCCTGTTTCGGGCAGGAGGCATTGGCGGAAGTGAGATAATGGGAGAGGGAAGATCGTCGGCTCTCAATGCAGAAGGCTCCTCTACTTCTACAGAGGCCTGAGCCAGCGGGATAAAGAGCCTCGGCGCAAGTCCTGCGCCTGAGACTATCAATATATCCTTCACCAGGAGCGGCCTGTATCCCGTTCTGCTGACAAGCAGAACGAAATTCGACGGCGCTGACAGCTCTATCGATGGGATCTCGAAGGCTCCATCGGATCCGGTGCGCGTCCGATAGAAGCTTGATGGAACGCCAGTGAACGGACCGCTCTGCAGCAGAGCTCTGAGAGCATCCTCATCTGCGCTTCTACAGAGCACTATATCCGCATCTGCGACTGGCGCCCCTGTCTTTTCAACACAGACGCTTCCTGAAAGGGCGCCTGGAATGCTGCAGAGCTCACCGGAGCCTGCAGGGGCCGCCGGAGCGAGCAGCGCGGCGATGAAGAGAATCATTGCCAGGCATATGACAGATAGTCTCACTGTCCCTGTCATTCCACAATCACCGTCCCTCCCTGGGCGTTGACGTTCGACAGGCGCGCGGCGGATGCCGAGTACAGCGCCAGGCTCTGGAAGGTGATATTGGTGGAGGTGCCTGACGGAACGGCTGCGACGGCGAAGCTGAGCGTCACGACAGTTCCACCTCCTGCCGCCATGGTCTGCGTTCCTGCAGAGACAATCCTGACCGAGCCGGAAGAGACGCTCTTCTCAAACAGGAATCCCTTTGCCGCATCGCCTTCAGAGAGACTCTGGAAAGCCAGCACGGAGCTGTCATAGGCGACTGTGACATCGAGGCCGGCCACATCCTCTGTGCGATCGATAGCGATCGGCACCTGAACAGTCCCGCCTGCTGAAGCCTTTGAGATAGAAACGATATTTACCGCAATGCTGTTCGTCGTTACAGGGCCGATGACGTCGCCTGTCCCGATGGGCCCCTGATCGGTTTTTCCGCTTCCGCAGGATGAAAGAGCTGAAAGAAGCAAGGCCAGGCAGACAATGGATCGAATAAAAGAGAGGGATCGCCTCATTACGCGCACTCGAGCCTCCGGTGGATTACATGAACATGGATATGTCGCCCTTGCCTTCGCGAACCACCTTTGGCGTGGACTCGGTGAAGTCTATCATCGAGGAGGGCTCTGAGATCAGGACGCCGCCGTCTATTATTATGTCTATCGAATGGCCGAAGGCGTTCTCGATCTCGACAGGGTCGCTCATAATCTCGTCTTTCATCACCGAAGCGCTCGTGCTGATGATTGGATTTCCAAGCTCCTTGACAATTGAGAGGCATATGTTGTTTTCAGGCACACGGATACCTACAGTGCGCCTCTTTGTGAGCATGATCTTGGGCACCATTCTCGTCGCGTTGAGGATGAACGTGTACGGCCCCGGAATCAGCCGCTTCATCATCTTGTAGGCCGTATTCGACACCTGCGCGTAGACCGAGATGTCCTTCAGGTCGGCACAGATGAAGCTGAGAGGCTTGTAGCGCGGCATCTTCTTGATCTGGTATACTTTTTCTATGGCGGCCTTGTTGAACAGATCGCAGCCGATTCCGTATATGGTATCGGTGGGATATGCTATAAGCCCTCCGTTCTGAATCACCTTGACCACATGCCTTATGTTCATTATCTGTGGATTGTCGGGATCGATCTCGATGCGCATACAGGCTTCTCCTTTATTCAAGAGCAGAACTGACTCTCAGATATCCAGAAGATTGTTCTCTATAACCTGAGTAAACCCTTCAAGGGCCGCGAGATATTCTTTCGATCAACATGCTGAGGCATCTCGGGAAGCTTTCCGCAGCGGTGTCAAAATGTAACATGTTGTTAACACGCAAATGAATTGATTTTTGTTATGGCTTCTGATATTATTAGGATAATGCAAAGTCTATCATAATCATTTTGAGGGGGAATAACGATGAGTATAAATCCGAACATGAACATCATGGGCACAACGCCTCAGCTTCCGACCGGCGCTCCCTCAGCACCGGCAAAGCCTGAGAAGAGCCTGATAGAATCCACCGACGTCTTCGAAGCCGGCGCGCAGCTGAAGGACATGGGCTCCAGGGAGATAGAGCGCGGCCTCAAATATCAGGAAGATGGACGCAACACGATAGCCTCAGGCGTGCAGAACGTGATCGCAGGCGCAGGCAAGGTGAAAGAGGGCGAAGGCCTCGTCACAGATGGAAAAGCCGCCGTGGCCGAAGGACAGGCACAGCAGCAGCAGGGACTGACTGACGTGGCGGCAGGCCAGGCAAAAGAGGCGGAAGGCCACAAGGCCGAGCAGGAAGGCGTGGCGGCGTTCCAGAAAGGCATCGATGCCGATACGGCGGCGCAGGCAAAGAAGCAGAAAGCGGCTCACAAGCTCGGAAAGCACCTCGAGTGCGAGGCAAAGTCAATCGCGACCGAAAAAGAGGGACTGGCTTCCATATCGGAAGGCATACTCGTCGGAGAGCAGGGCATCCTGAAGCAGCAGCAGGGCGTGGCAGGCATGACACCGGCCATCGCGAACGAGAAGGCAGGCCAGGTCGACGTCCAGACAGGCATGGGCACCTTCAAGGGCGGCTCAGGCAAAGTCACCCAGGGCGACGCGCTGGTGGCCCAGGCCAAGCAGGACTACGCAGGAGCCGAAGTGCTCGAAAAGGAGAGCAACGCGGCAGCCAGCGAGAGCAACTCGCTGAGAAAATCGGGAACATCCAAGATGAGAGAAGCTGACAACCTGAACGCATCTGCCGAAGGCAAGGAAAAAGAGGCCGCAGGCAAAGAGACCGATGCGGCAGTCAAGACGGCACAGGCCATAGTTGAAGAGGAAAAGAGCAAGAAGACACAGCTTCTCGCAGATCTGTTCATTAAAAAGGCTCAGGCTGACAAGACAGCCGGCGCAGGGCTCGAAGCGCTGCCGATCTTTGCCAGCGAAGGCACGGCCTCAGTCGAGGAAGGCAAGCTCTTCGAATCGATGGGCGCGCTGAGAGGCAACGAGGCAAAGACATACCACATGAAGTCCGTCGCCCTCCAGACAGAGGCGGAGGCCCTCAAGACACAGGCCGGCGCGCTGAAGGCAGAGGCTCAGGCCCAGCACACTCAGGCCGAGAAGCTGACAGCCGAAGGCAAGGCGGAGCTCGCCAAGTCCGATGAGCTGAAAGCCACAGCCACGGAAAAGAAGAAGATGAGCAACGAGCTGATGAAAAAGGCAGCCAAGGAAGAGAAGGACGGAAACGCCCTCATCACCGCAGGCATGGCAGACAAGGATCTGGGCACCACGCAGGTTCAGACAGGGACGGACAAGGAGAAGGCTGCAGTGCAGGCTCAGAAAGTCTCTCTCAGCGACATGCAGGCCGGCGACGCCCTCATATCCCAGGGACTCGAGAAGAAGCAGGCAGGCCTCGGAAAGGTCCAGGCAGGGCTTGCAGGACAGGCTCACTCAATCGGCAAGCAGAAAGAGGAAGTGGCAGTGCTGCAGCAGGGAGGCCAGGAAGCCGACCAGGCCATGGCCACGAAGAAGAAGGCCGCCGAGCAGATCGCCGCAGGAAATGCGCTTGAGGCTGAAGGCATAGCAGCGCAGGGCAAGGGCTTCGACGCAATCAAGGCCGGCGATGCAAAAGAGCACGAAGGCGCGAAGAAAGCCGCAGCCGGCGAAGCAGCCATCTCAGACGGCACAAAGCTCGAGCGGAAAGGCGTCGAGGAGATCGACAAGGGCGTCCAGACAGCCAAGGCAGGAAAGGTAATACAGGAGAAGGGCGAAGAGTATGTCAAGATGGCAGACGAGATCCCCTTCCACATCGCAGGCCAGCAGTAAGCCGGAATATATCGCAGATTCAAAAGGGAAGCCTCTCGGCTTCCTTTTTATTTCCGGCGAAAAGGGTGAAGAGGAATTACAGGGATCATGAAGAACAATCAGGAGACTGTCAAAGCTTGACATTATCATCGAAATTGCACGCAAGGGAGGTTTCGTCATGGCCAAGAAGGAAAAGAAGGACGTCGCGAAGATGGATATTGAAACACTGGCGGCCCTGGGGCTTCAGCTGAGATACGCCCTGGAGATCATCGAGGAGAAGCTCGATGAAATGGGATACTCACTCGATGATTTCGAAGAAGAGGAAGAATACGACGAGGAAGAGGAAGCAGAAGAGGAGGAAGAGGAAGAAGAAGAGAGCGACAAGAAGAAAAACCCCCGCTTCCCGAATGTGACAAAGAACCAGAAAGACAAGAAGTAACAGACCGGTCCTCTGGATCATCTCATGGGAGGCCGCATCTCGAGATGGGCTTCCCATAGTTTTTACCAGCCCGGCCGGCGCCATCACGGCATCAGAGCGGCTGTATTCCGCTCCACAAAGACTCCTGAAAGGAAAGCTCCCATGATAAAACCTTTGAACGACTACCTCGAACAATACCTGAGAGAGTATCTGAAGCTGAGCCCCATCCTCGGAAGCCACCTGGGCCTGCCGGAATACGACGGCATGATGCCGAAGGACGGCAGGGAGGGCATGGAAGAGAGGCTTCAGCTCCTTAAGAGTACAAAAGCCGAATTGGACAGCCTCGACAGAGAGAAGCTCTCGGACGATGAGGCGATAGACGTGCAGGCGATGACACAGACCCTGGAGGAGCAGATCTGGGGAGACAGGGAGCTTCCATTCATCCATTCGTTCCCGGAAGGCGCCCACACGGTGTCGAGCGCTCTTTACCTGATCTTTTCACGGGATTACATGCCTATTGCAGAGAGGCTGGAGAAGCTCTCGCTCCGCCTTTCGGAAGTGCCGGCATATCTGCTCCGCTCGAGAGAGCTCATAGACGACCCTGTCAGGCTCTGGGTAAAGACAGACCTGATGGCGAGCGCCCATATACCGTCTTTTATAGACACAATAGAGCGAGCCGCTGTGGAATCAGGGTTCGGCGCGCATAGCCCACTCAGCGAAAAATGCAGAAAAGCGAAAGAAGCCATTGCGGAGCACGAAAAATGGCTGGAACAGGATCTTATGCCCCGCTCGAGGGAGAATTTCGCCATAGGGAAGGAAAATTTCGAAGGAATACTGGACAGGAAGCATCTCTCGATAAGCTCCTCCGAGCTTCTGGAGCTGGGAGATTACTACCTCCACACGACGAGGGAGAGAATCGCCGACATAGCGGCGCGCATCGACAACTCTCTGTCGTATGAGGAGATCAAGGACAGGATCCGCTCAAAGCACCCTTCCAGCTTCGACGAGGTGCTCGAGTTCTGCCGCGGCGCGATGCAGCGCGCCAGAAAATATGTAATCGACTCAGGCTTCGCAGATGTCCCTCCAGATGAGGAGCTGCTCGTCAAGGAGACGCCTGAGCTGTTCCGCCATCACACGCCGCTGGCTGCGTACTTCCCGCCGGGAAAGTTCCAGCGCCCGCAGAGGGGAGTCTATATAGTGACCAGAACAGACGACGCGGAAGTGATGAAGGACTTCAACTATACGGCCCTCTTCAACAAGTCGATCCACGAGGCATACCCCGGCCATCACCTGCAGTTCGTATGCTGCAACAGGCATCCATCTTTCGGGAGGATCCTGACAGGAGGGGCGGAGTTCACAGAAGGCTGGGCGCATTACTGCGAGGATTTCGTAGCGCAGAACGGCTTCCCGGAAGACCTGGAATTGCAGTTCACGATGTGCCTCGAGCTGATCTGGAAGGCCTGCAGAATCATCATCGATGTCAAGCTCTCGTGCGGAGACATGACTCCGGAAGAGGCGGTGAAGATGCTGATGGACGTGGCGAGCTTCACGAGGCCGTCTGCCTCTGCAGAGGTGCAGCGGTACACATATACGCCGACATACCAGCTTTCATATCTGTACGGCAAGCACCTGATCATGGAGATGAAAAAGGACTTCGCCGAGAAGTTCGGGAGCGCCTTCAATCTGAGAGAGTTCCACAACCTGATGCTCCACTCGGGAAACCTCCCGCTCAATATAATGAGGAAGCTGATAGAGTCCCACTTCAGCAAGGCGGCGGTGAAGTAGAGCCCCCCGCCGCTGCATGGTTGCATCTGGCAGGGAAGCAAGAGGTTTTACGGGACGGCTTAAAGAATTCTCATCTATCATGCCTGCTGCTTCACAGGGAACGACAACACTCTCAGGAAGGCTCAGGTTCATCGACGCGGCTCGCGGTCTCGCGCTCGTGCTGATGATCCAGGTCCACACCTTTGATTTCTGGATGCGCTTTACTGCGAAGAACTTTCACTCGTGGGCCTGGAAGTGCTCGAACTTCCTGGGCTCATTGAGCGCGCCGCTCTTCCTGATGCTCGTCGGGTTCAACACGGCTCTCTCTGTGGAAAAGAAGAGGACCGTGAAGAAAAAGGGCAGTGTATCAATCTTTCTGCGCCTTTTCCTCAGGGGGCTGCTGATCTTCGGCTCAGGATACATATTCAACTACATCATGTTCTGCTTCCCCGACACGAGAGGCTTTTCACTCGATGAGACCCTTTTCATAGTACAGATACTGCACAGCATCGGGATCTCGATGTGCATACTCGCCGTGTTAACGATCTTCGGGTCCGCAGCTGTCTATCTCTGCGCATTGGGAGCGCTGCTCTTCGCGCTGGGAGGCCCGGTGGTGTGGAACGCGCAGGTGCCTGACTCAATACCGCAGTATCTGATGACCCTTCTCAGGGGGCTCCCGTTCAAAGCCTATTTCCCTGTCTTCCCGTGGTGCTTCTTCCCGCTGGCAGGATACGTGGCGGGACGGGTTTATCTCCATGCCAGGGAGAAGGGCTTCCAGACGCCGCTTTTCGGGTGGTTCTTCATGGCCGGAGTGCTCACGATGCTGGCCTCCCTGTCATACCTGGTGCTCAGGGACAGACTCGTGATGCTGATAGCGATGGGAGTCGACGAAAAGCTCTTCTTTCACATGTCATTGCCGCTGATAATCTTCTGGACAGGCTTCGTGCTGATGGTGCTTGCCGTGTTCTACTACATACTGGAAGTGAAGAAGTCCGGGCACGTGACATATAAGCTGCTCGAATATTGCGGAAAGGCCGCCTTCTTCCTGTTCTTCTTCCACTACCTGTGCTTCAGGGTATCCGAGGCATTCGGCTTCACGAGGGGATGGTTCCAGGGCACTCTCGATATCCCGATTGTAATCGGGATCATGCCGTTCCTGCTGATCATCAACATCTTCATCGCATATGAGTGGATCCAGATCAGGACGCCGCTGCTCAGGCTGATGCGCCGCATATGACGGCTGATGCGCGATTGCCGTCATGAGCGTCCAGGATTTAACATTTTGTTCATAACTTCCTTGCCGCCGCCTGCTATAATTATAATGTGGCACGACAGCAAAGGTGCACGCTCATATCCGGCCGGCAGAGACGTCATCTCTGAAGGTCACTGCTTCGTGTCTGCGCGGTGAAGGAGGCTCTTCACCGCAGATTGACCCGGGAAAGGCAATATGAACAGCATAAACGGCCTGGGTGGCAACAGCGGCATTCCGCAGCCCCATGCAAAGCTCACCGAGCCTGATGCCGAGAAGGAATCTCAGAATGACCCTTCTGAGACTGTCACTCTGAGGTTTCTGCATACAAACGACATCCACGCCCAGCTCACCCCCCACACGGTCGACGGCGTGAAGAGCGGAGGCATGGCCTATCTGGCCTCGCAGGTGAAAAAAGAGCGGTCCGGCATGGAAGACAGGACCTTCCTGGTGGACTCAGGCGACTGCCTGTCCGGCACGAATGTGTCGGCCCTCCTCGGAGGGGAGCCCATGGTGAAGATAATGAACGCCATGGGATACGATTATGTAATCCTGGGAAACCACGACTTCGACTTCAAATACGAGGGGCTTGCCAACAGCCTCAATCAGGCATCGTTCCTGACTCTCGTGACAAATGTCTTCGATGACAGGACCAGCGAGCTGTTCCGCTCAAACCCCTCAGGCTGCGCCAGCGTCGGGATAAGGGAGATAGACGGCGTTAAAGTGGGAATCCTCGGATTCTCGACAAACGACACATACCTTACGCAGGACAGGAGCACATTGCGCGATCTCCATATCGAGGACCCTGTCGAGAAAGCCCAGCGGGCAATATATTTCCTGAAGATGCAAGGCGCCGATGTAATCGTCGGCATATCCCATCTGGGCCTCGAAGAGGACAGGAAGCTGGCAGAGCAGATCTCAGGCCTCGACATAATATTCAGCGGCCATACCCACGATGCGACGGCCGAGCCGGTCAAGGCGGGAAACACGCTGATAGTGCAGGAAGGCTGTCAGGGATCCCACCTCGGCGCCATGGATATCTCATACAACAGAAAAACAAAGCAGATCGAAAAAACTCAGTTCAGGCAGATACCGATAGATCCATCGAAGATAGAGCCGGACAACGAAATCGAAGAGCTCGTCTCCAATTATCAGAAACAGGTAAGAGAAAGGCTCGAGATGGAAGTCGGAGAGGCAGCCGTTCCGCTCACGAGAAGCGGCCACATCGACTCTGCGATAGGGAACATGGTCGCAGATGCGATGAGAGAGAAGACCGGATCCGAAATCGCGCTGATTCACAGCGGCTTCTTCAGGAGAAACCAGACTGAAGGTAACATTACGATGGGCGATCTCATAGACATCATGCCCTACGATCTTCAGCTCGTCAATACGGTGATGTCTGGAAAAAATCTTCAGGCCATCATAGAGCGCAGCGTCGAATGGGCCGATCCGACAAGGGAAAAATCCAAGATGCTCCAGGTGTCTGGCCTCACCATCCGCTACGATAAAGACGCTCCGCAGGGCCGGAAAGCGGTGGAGGTGCTCTGCGGCGGCGAGCCTATCGACCCGTACCGCACCTACCAGGTGACAACTTCCGACTTTCTCGCATCAGGAGGAATCGGATATCACCAGTTCAAAAGAGGCTCGACAGTATACTGCGGATGCCTCGTCAGAGACGCTGTCAGCGACTACCTGCAGAGCCACGGAAACATTTCGCCTGAATCAGGGAAGAGAATCTCCACTGTATAACCGCTCAGAGAATCCAGGCCACAGACTCCCGGCGACGGCAGCGCCCAATCATCACTCGATTCAGAGGTACAAATGAACACAGCCACAGAAAAGTTCTTCCCGTTCCATCAGAAGATGAAAGACGAGGGCATGCCCGAGATTGCAATAAGGACATTCGAGCACTACTACCGCAGGCTCACCGAAGGCTCAGACGGCTTCATAAGGGAGGACTGCATTGCTCCAGTTGAATCACTCCCCGATCTGGAATCGCTGCCTGCAAGGCTTGCCGAATCCGGGCAGAGAGCAGTCCACGAGACAGTGATAATAAAGCTGAACGGCGGGCTCGGGACGGGCATGGGCCTCAACGGCCCGAAATCGCTGCTGAAGGTCAAGAGCGATCTGACCTTCCTCGACATCATAGCCAGGCAGGCTCTCCATGAGCGCATCCCCCTGCTGCTCATGAACAGCTTTGCCACCAGAGATGACACCCTTGCGGCCCTTGCAAGGTATCCTGAACTGGACAGGGGCATTCCGCTCGATTTCTTGCAGCACAAGGTGCCCAAGGTCAATGTGAGCGATCTTGGCCCGGCCTCATGGCCTGACAACCCCGCCCTCGAATGGTGCCCTCCCGGCCATGGCGACATCTACACGTCCATGCTGACGAGGGGAGTGCTTGACCTCCTGCTCGAGAAGGGCTACCGCTACGCCTTCGTGTCCAACTCGGACAATCTTGGCGCTGTGATGAACAGAGTCATCCTCGGTTACTTTGCCGAGAACAGAATCCCCTTCCTGATGGAGGTGGCGGCCCGCACCGAAGAGGACAGGAAGGGCGGGCACCTGGCCATGCGCCGGGACGGCACGCTGATTCTGAGAGAGTCCGCGCAGTGCGCGCCAACTGATCTGCCCATGTTCCAGGACATAGCAAGGCACCGGTATTTCAACACAAACAGCCTCTGGATCAACCTTCCGGCATTGAAGGAGCTTCTGGAGAGCAGGGAAAACGTTCTGGAGCTTCCCCTGATAAGAAACCAGAAGACCATAGATCCGAGGGATCAGTCCTCCACGCCTGTATATCAGCTCGAAACAGCCATGGGAGCGGCCATATCGCTCTTCAAAGGCTCGAAGGCGCTGAAAGTGCCGAGGACGAGGTTCCTGCCTGTCAAGACCACGAACGATCTCTTCGCCATTTACTCTGACGCCTATGTGCTGTCAAATGACTGCAGGGTCGTGCTGAGCCCCGACAAGGAATCTGGCGGCTCACCCATGTCAATAAGCCTCGATCCTGAATATTACAGGCATATAGACCAGCTCGAGGAGCGATTCCCATACGGGCCGCCGTCGCTGATAGAATGCGAAGGCGTGACGATAAAGGGCGATATAAGGTTCGGGCGCAACGTGGTCTTCAAATACGCGGTGGAGCTTATAAACGACACAGACGCCCAGCTCGAGATCGATGACGGCAAAGTGATAGACGGATTGAGACGCTTTTCCTGAAGCTGCGGACGGAGCTGTCAGGTTCTTTTCGCAAATGACAGCGCACGCAGAGCAAGGTCGAGATCCTCCATCTCAAGCGGCTTGGTGATGCATGAATCCATGCCGGCCTGGATGAAACTGTCGAGATCGTCCTTCATCGCATATGCCGTCATGGCTATTATGTGCTGATGTCTGCCTGTGTCCGTCTCACTCCTCCTTATTATCTCGGTGGCCTCCTGGCCGTTCATGACAGGCATCCTTATGTCCATTAGAATGACATCGTAATTCCCCTGCTCGAGCGCCTCCAGCACCTTCTTCCCGTTGTCAACGGCGAAGACCCTGTGCCCGCATGAAGTGAGATAGTCTACGATGACCCTTCTGTTGATTGCTTCGTCCTCCGCCACGAGGACGTCGAGAGATGGAGCACAGATGCCATTGTCTCTCGGAGGCTCTTCGGCTTTCTTTTCAGAAGGCTTCTGCATTTCGAGCCAGGCTGTGAAATGGAACGTGCTTCCAGCTCCGGCGCTGCTCTCGACCCATATCCTCCCTCCCATCAGCGAGACCAGATCCCTGCAGATTGCGAGCCCCAGGCCTATGCTGTCGTGAGTCCTCGTGAAAGAGCTCTCTCCCCTTGCGAAAGGCTCGAAGATGTCCTTCTGTATCGACTCAGGGATCCCGCATCCGGTGTCTCTTACGGAGAAGTGCAGCATCACTCCGAGAGAGGCCGCTCTCTCGACTTTAACGTGAAAATCTATGCTCCCCTCTTCCGTAAATTTGACGGCGTTGCTGATCAGATTCAGTATGATCTGGTGTAGCTTCAGGTTGTCGCCGTGAAGAGCGTCGGGAACATCAGCGGAGATCTCGTAGTTGAGCGCGAGACCCTTCTGCTCGGCAAACTGCCTCTGCATGTCCAGCATCTCCCTGAGGGCCTCCCGGAGGTTGAAGTTCTCCTTCACGAGGGATATCCTGTGCGCCTCTATCCTGGACATGTCGAGTATGTCGTTGATGATACCGAGCAGGTTCCCTGCCGATATCTTCACCATGTTCAGATACTCTCTCTGCACCGGTGTCAGCTCGGAGTTCAGGAGCAGCGCGGTCAGGCCTATGATACCGTTCATCGGCGTGCGGATCTCATGACTCATATGGGCGAGGAACTCGGACTTAGCCCTGCTCGCCCGCTCGGCGCGCTCCATGGCCTCGATGGTCTCCTTCTCGGCCTTTTTGCGCTCCGAGATATCTATGCCGACTCCCAGCATATACGTCCTGTCTTCAAGCACGATCCGGATCCCTGTAAAGTAATGAGGTATCTCCCGGCCGTCCTTTGTAAGCAGATCGACCTCAGCAGATGCTTCCCCTATTGAGAATACCTTCTCAATCGAGGCCCTGGCGAGTTCACGCCCACCAGGAGATATTGTGTCGAGCGCCGTTATTGCAGTCGATTCCTCTGCAGTATACCCGACCACTTCTTCCTGGTTTCTGCTCCATCTTGCAAAGCGGCCTGTATCATCAACCAGATAGACGAGACCGGGTACCGAGTCGATTAGCGCATCAGAGAAATCCTTCTCACGCATGAGAGCTTCCTCGGCCTTCTTGCGCTCTGTCAGATCGCTGAATATGGCGAGAAGCATCGAGCCGATCCTGGCGCCTGCCATGTTCACGTATCTGGTCGTCCCGTCCCTGCAGGCGATGGCCACCTCTATCGACGAGGCGCCCCCGCCGGATGCCGGCTCATTCAGTATCGAATCCCACAGAATCCTGACAGCCTCCCTGTATCCCGGCTCCGGGCAGGTATGGACGAGCCAGTCCTCGAGGGTCGGGATGTCCTTCAGGGCATAGCCGAAAAGCTCCTCAAACTTCCTGTTTATGAACTCTATGTTCCCGTCGACCGCCCACAGAATGGGGACAGGAGAGGCTTCCACAACGGCTCTCATCTTTTCTTCGCTCTCCCTCAGCGCTACGGCAATCTGTTTCTCCGCCGTTATCGACCTGGCCAGCATCAGGTTGCTGTAGCTCATCCTCGAGATGAGCGTCGAGAGCTTCGAATAGAACGCCATCAGCGTCTCGATCTTGCCCCTTTTCCACCTCGGCACCCTGTCGAGCGCCTTCAGGTATTCGTCGCCGTCAAATCCGTATTTCTCAGCCTGCTTTTCGAACAGCTCACGATCAGGCATTTCGTCCTCATAGAAAAACTGGCCGATGAAGATATTGCCGACGTGTCTGGAGCCTATGCAGAGCGGTGTCACCACATCCCAGAGATGGTTTTTGCACTTATAGGCGGAAAACTCACCGTACTTGACGTTCTGCGTGAGATAGAGATCGCTCTCCAGGCAGTTCCTTGCCGTTTCTGGGTGAATCCGGTGGAACTTCGTGCAGATATCCTGCCAGCCGACCGCCACAAGAATATTGCCCTTCAGGTCCAGTATGGCGTTCGGCATCGCTGTGATTTTATAGAAATCCTCCATCAGAGACTGCAGAACCTCCGTATCGATGACATTGCCGAGATCCTCTTCAGCCAGGTCCATCTGCGGCAGCAGCAGCGAATCGAGCTTGAGCCTGAGCTGCTCCTCCCTCTCCCTCAGCGCTTTCTCAGCCTCTTTTCGCGCCGAGATGTCACGGCAGGTCACGAAGAGACTGCTTACACCCCCTATGTCAGAGCGCTTCACGCTCACTTCCACCCAGAAGAGGCGGCCTGATTTGTGCCTTGCATGCCACTCGAAGATCTGAGGCTCGCCCCACGCCGCTCTCTGCAGCCACTCGGCAGCTTCCTTCTTCGTGCAGGGAGGAACATTAGCACAGCCATCCTCCACAGACAGGTTGATCATCTCTTCCCTGGTGCGGCCGTACATCTCGCAGGCCCGATCGTTGACGTTGACTATACTGAATGTATTTATGTCATGGATGAAGATGGCGTCGTTGACGGAGTTGAAGATTTCATGGTACCGCTCTTCAGAGATCTGGATGGCCTGCTGCATGCGCTTCTTCTCTTCTTCAGCTCTGCGCAGCGCGTGGCGCTCCTCGGCGTCCCGCAGTTCCCTCTGAACTGAGGCCACAAGCCTGGCCGGATTGCTTTTCCGCAGAAAATCGTGGGCGCCCTTTTTCATCACGCTGACAGCATACTCTTCGCCAAGCGTGCCTGAAACGACGATGAAGGGGATGTCGAGCCCGCTCTGCCTGTAGGCCTCGAGCGCCTCGAGCACGTCGAACTGCGGCATGAAATAGTCGGAGATTATGATATCCCAAGATTCTGCGCCGAGCGCCTCCACCATATCCTTCGTGGTCTCGACGCGCCTGCAGTAAGGCGCGTAGCCGCCCTTCTCGAGATGACGGATGAGCAGTATCGCATCGTCTTCCGAGTCTTCCATCATCAATATCCTGAGGGGTACCGACATATCGTCAATCCTTCCAGATATGCTGACGCCGAAAGTGACATGAAAAAACTGTTGCAGGAAGACTATCTTTCTGCAACAGCGTTCAGTTCACCTTTTAACTGACAGACAGTCAGTATTAGAAAAAGGAGTGCGCGGTCATCAGAGATTGGGCGAAGACGAGGTCCATCCTCTTGTTCACCTTCAGCTTTACTCCGTCGATATCAACATACTCATCTTCAGACTTCACCGCGCTTTCGCCGGCTCCTTCGCCGGAAGCGGCATCGACGAGGCTCTGATTCTCGGAAGAGACCTTCTGAACCAGCTCCTGCTCTGCTGCCTTCTTCTTCGCGATAGCCTGCTCCAGCTCTCCCTTCTGGTATTCCAGGCACTTAACAGTGAGCTGATCTCTCATCTCAGGGCCCTTTCTCTTCTCGGCCTGCCATTGATACAGTCGGCCCGCACCGGTGCCGATACCCAGCATGGGGGCAAAGGCCCAGCCGAGACTCGACAGCGGAGAGCCGACAACGGCGGCGGCTATTGAGCCCATGGCTATTGCACAGCCTGCAATCCAGGTTCCTGCTGTGATCCTGAAAGCGGTGGAGCTGATCCTGTTATGGACCGATTTTCCGATCTCGTCGTAGAGTGCCGGGTTGCTGCTCTCCATGGCTTTGAGCCTTTCATCTCTGGAAAGGGTCAGTACACCGTCAATGGCGTCCTTCTTCTGTGTAAGCTCTACTACCTCCTGATGGAGCTGCTTCACCTTCGGGTGCTCTTCTGCGGCTTCCCTGGCGATCCGGGATGTCTCGCCCTGCGCGGCGCTGCCCTGCATTACCGTATTGCCTGCAAAGACCGGTGTGATCATGGTTGCGCTCCCTTTTTCCCTCGTTTTCTGATCAATATCATACTATAACGAAGCCTGTTATGCAATACATCCTCGGCAAGAGGTCAGATTGAGTTTTTCATGTATCTCAGGACTCGAGAAATCGGGAGACAGTTTCCACTCAGGCGCTGTAAAAAAGGGGAGCCAATATCCCTCCCCATCTTCCCGTTTCTATTTCTTATGGCAGGCTATGAAGGAGAGAGGCTCGAATGTGTTTTTCTTCACCTGCTCGATGCTGTCGAGCCTGTTCACAGGGTGGAGCGGGCTCGTGTAAGGGAACGCGCCTGTGCTGTCAGGGTAGTAGGGAAAGGAGTTTCTGTCTATCTGAAAGTGAAGATGCGGATATGGAGCGCCTGAAGAGCCTGAATAGCCTATCACGGCGCCTTTTTTGACAGGGCCCTTCGCTGCCGTTATGCTCGACAGATGGCCATAGCACGAATACACCGTGCCCAGGTGTGGGATATTGTGCTCTATCACGACGAGGTTCCCCCATCCGACCCTCCATTCGCAGAACACGACGGCACCTGCCGCCACGGCTTTGACAGGCGTGCCCACTGGAAGCGCGATGTCCACGCCTGGATGAGAGCCGCTTCCTGCAGAGCGGGATGAAAACCGCTTCAGCTCATCGCCATTTCGCGGGGAATAGCTGGAAGGAAAGTAGTAATAGCTCCCGCACCACACTGTGTCCAGTGGGTGGCGCTCCGGCGACGGCGTCGCTCCGTTCAGTGACGATACGGCTTCGACAGGAAAGATCATCCCGTCAAAACGCTCTGCTGCGGCAGGGCTTTTCGTCATATCTGACGCAGGCACCGGCATGGAAGGGACAGGGCCCGACACAGAAGCTCCCGGCGACGGCGTGATGGCAGTCGGCCTGGTATGAAAGATACCCCAGGCGAAGATCACGGCAATTATGATGAGCATAGCGATACGGGCGTATTTCATTGCACGGGCATACCTTTCAACCACTCTGACAGTACAGATTGAAGACTCGCGCACAGGATTCAGAGGCTCTCCTGATCGCCGTCCGGAATCACTGCACCGCTGATATTGTAATTGAATTGCCGCATCTTTGTAAAGAGGGCTGAGCGCCGGAAAACGCCAGACCGGGCTAATAAAAGAAATTACATGAAAGGGCTTGATGAATGTCGTCCTCTGACTTATAATATATAGTGATTGCTGCAGGGAGAGTTTCTCTTCCTTTTCATGAAACGGCTTTGTCATCTCCGATCATCAGAGTTTGACGGCAGAGCGGATGCTGAAAACTGAAGGGAAACAAAAGACAGACATTCCATGCTGCACCGCAGAAGCTCCATTTGACTGAATGATCAGTTGCTCATTATAGATTCTTCATTACAGAGGTGAATATATTCATATGAAAAAGACTTTCTTTCTCGTGACAGTTGCCTTGATGCTGCTCTCTCTTGCAGTATCGGCGCAGGCCCAGTGCCTTATCAACGTGAAGATCGTGCCGTCGACTAAAGATGCGAAGGGGAAGACCCTGATATGCTATATCACAGGCGACACGCAGGGAAAGGTGGCCTGGCTGGGCTGCTCTTTCTATCCCTCCAGGTGCGTTGACAAGCTGAAAGACGGATACCATGAGATATACCAGGTGTCCAACTCGTTCCAGAAGAACTGGGAGCTGCCTGAGAAGTTCTACGAAGGCTCGTTCGAGATAGCGCTCTGGGGCGAGAAGGTGATGAAAAACAAGTGCAACAAGGTGGACTGCTTCCTGTGCAAAAAGTTCGGATATCACCTTGAAAAGATGCTCGACTTCTGTTCAGGCACCATCCTGGCCACCAACACGACAGGCATGAGGATCAGCATAGTGGAAAACGGCGACAAGTATACCATAACCGCCACAGGAGAAGCCGGAAACGGCTCCGCCTATCTGGGCGCCTCTTTCTACCCAAAGGACTGCAAGGATATATTCACAGACGCGCAGCACGACTGCCGGCTCGTCCAGAGAACTTTCACCGAATCGTGGACTATTCCGAAGCAGTACAAGGATGGCAGGTACGACATCGCCCTGTGGAACAAGAAGATAAACAAGAACGCCTGCACGCTGAAATCGTGCGTATGGTGCGAAAAGCTGGGATACCACCTGTGGTGGGTGCTCTTCCTGAAGAGCGGGAAGATCGAGGCAAGGCAGGAGATGTAGAGATATAAGGTTCCAGCCCATGGGAGCACAGTAATATAAAAAATAAAAACAACTTGATTGGAGGAGAGCCAATGGATCTTGAAAAACTGCTGAGACTTCAGAAAGAGCCGTGCATCTTCGTCAGCGACGTCGAAGAGCACAATCTGCTGATGGAGCACAGGGAAGATTACTTCAGACACTTTGACGAGGGATTCCGGTTCTGGGCCGCTCATCCTGACAGGGTGATGATCACTCCGAAACAGATATACACGAGCCCGGGAATAAAAGGCGACTTCCGGGTCATGCCATGCCAGATCCACAGCGATGCAGGCTCGATAAACACGGTGAAACTCGTCGGCACCGACGAGGAAGAGAGAGTGGTAAAAGACAAGATATCAGTCGGGAAGGCCTTTATCTTCCATCCCACAGACAACTTCATAATGGGCGTCTTCGACGCCTGTATCCTGTCCTCTGTAAGGACGGGAGCCTGCGCGGCGATGGGATTCAAATACCTGGGCGGAGACGCGAAAAGAGTAGGCATAATCGGTTGCGGCCGCGTCGGCTACTACTCTGCCGAATTCATCTCGCTCTTCCCTTCTGTCGAGACCTTTGTCTGTTACGACACGAACCCGATGAACCTCGAGTGCTTCAAGGAGCTTGTGAGCGCCAGGGGGCTCAAGTGCGAATACCCGAAGACGCTCGACGAAGTGAAGCAGAGCTGTGACGCGCTGATACTCTCCACATATTCTCCCGTATCGCTTGTCTCCGGAGCCGATCTCAAATCAGGTCGCATCAGATTCATCTCGAGCTCGGGAGCCGACGCAGACAACCTCTCCGAGATGGACCCGACAGTCTCTGAGGTGATATCGAAGATCTACGTGGACACGGAGCACTCCCTCAAAGTGGCCGATTTGAAGCGATGGAAGGCTCAGGGGCTGATCAAGGTGGAAGATGTGATAGAGCTGAAAGAGATAGTAGGAGGCCGCCATACGCCGGACATGAAGCAGATCCGCCTGTTTGTCACTACAGGCTTCGCGTTCCTGGACTGCCTGACCATGGACTACATGTACAGAACGGTGACAGAAAAGAGCGAGCGCGCAGGCCTCGTAAAGCAGTAAACCGATGAATCAGACCATAGATCGGGCGGCAGAGCCTTGTGACAACATCAGCACGATTGTAAACGATTCGCGCAAGACCAGGGACGAGCTCCGGGAGCACCACAGCGAGCGGCTCAGGGAGCTCGTCACCTGGGCTTACGAATCAGTGCCGTTCTACAGGAGAAAATACGACGAGTGCGGGGTGCATCCGCGCGATATCAACAGCATAGATGACATCGCGAAGCTCCCGATCATATGCAAGGCAGATATGAAGGGGCTTCCGGCAGGCGAGATCGTCCCTGAAGGCAGCGAGCCGGACGATTTCATGCTGCTGCGCACGGCGGGCTCGACAGGCGAGCCTCTTTCCATTTACCGCGACAACGCGAGCATCAACAGGATCCGCGACTACAACATGTGGATCTTCTACAGGTGGTGCAACGGCACGCCGCTGTCCAGCGTGTTGTACATAATGACCGTATCGGCGACGAGCCTCGAGCGGATGCTGCTCTCCCGGTTTCCCGTCGAGGAGGACAGGATCCTCGACGTGATGCTCCCGACGCACGTGCACTTCAAATACCTGCAGAAATATGTGCCGCAGTATCTGTCCACATACCCGTCGGTGATCAGGAACCTGTCCATAGAGCTTTTGAGGAGAAAGAAGACTGCAGGCTTCGTCAAGCTGATCCATTCAACTGCCGAGCTGCTCGACGAGCCCACGAAGGACATGGCGCGAATCGCCTTTCCAAACGCAAGAATCGTGCAGTCCTACGGCTCTCACGAGGGAGGCCTGATGGCCTTCCAGTGCCCTCTTCACGACTACATGCACATCTGCAACAACAGCGTCTATGTTGAAGTGAAGGAAGACGAGACTGTAAAGGGCAGCACCCACGCGATCATCACCGATCTTACCAACAGGGCCACTCCCATCATAAGATACGCAGGCATGGGCGATCTGATAAAGACAAGCGACGAGATATGCTCCTGCGGCATCGGATATCCGCTCATAACGAAGCTGGAAGGCAGGATCATCGATTCGATAATCCTCCCGGGAGGCACAGGCATCAGCCCCTTCACGGTGACGCTGATCCTGAAGGAGATAAGAGGAATCCACAAGTTCCAGATCATCCAGAACGAGCTGTCTTCCATAGAGATCCACGTAGTGCCTTTCTCGAAGAGTGATAAGGAGAAAGAGGAGGTGAAGCTGCAGATCATCCAGGGGTTGAAGAAGACAATCGCCAGGGAGCTTAAGTTCAAAATCATATGGGTGGCTGAGATACAGGCCAGGAAGCCAGGCTCCCACAAAGTGCCGGTCGTGATATGCAATCTGAAGACAGAGGATATTCTGAAGGCCGCAAAGAAAGATGACGATGAAGATGACATCGACTAGAGGGAGCGCCATATCGCACCGTCATGACAAGAGAAGCACTGGAAAAGTATTTCAGACAGATAACGGTATCGCCTTCCGTTGATTTCTGCGACTCCCTCCTCAGGGGGGCAGGCCAGCTCTTCCTGTGCAACAACCCTGTATCAGGTATCTTCTTCATCTGCGCACTGATGCTGCTTTACCCGAGGGAGACCCTTCTCGGTCTCGCAGGGCTTCTTTCCGCGACATTGATATGCCATATAATCTATGAAAAGTACTGGATCGTCAAAAACGGCATTGCAGGATCTAACGGATTCCTGATCGGGCTGCTATTCCTGCTCTTCCCCGATCTCCCGCTCCTCAACTCCCTCGCGCTCGTGATAGCCGGAGCGTTCCTGTCATCGCTGATAATCTTCAAGATATACAAATGGCTGGGTGACTATACGCGCCTGCAGATCCTGAGCTTCCCGTCCGTGGCCGTCTCATACCTGATCTGCGGCCTCATCTACACGTCATCCATGTCATCGCCAATGTCGGTGGGAGGATGGGTCGACTACATGAAAGGCAGTTACTCGAAGAGTGCCGAGAAGTTCGTGCAGGCAGTCACGGCAGTGCCGGATCAGCTCTACGCCCACGAGGGGCTGGGCTGGAGCTATTACAGGCTCAACCAGCACAGCTTCGCCCTCAGGGAGTTCTCGACTGTGCTGGACAGAAAGCCGGATTTCTTCGACGCCTGGATCGGCACAGGGTGGTGCAGCTTCAGGATGGGAAACTATGAGCGGGCGCAGGCCTCATTCTCGAGGGCGCTCCAGTTCAACAGCGAGGCCGGAGACGCATACCTGGGCCTCGGGTGGATCTACCTGACGAAAAGCGAAAACGACAACGCTTATTCGTTCTTCAGGCGCGCTCTGTCAAGCAGAGGCTCGCTGTCCGACGCCTATATCGGACTCGCCTGGTGCCACATGAACAAAAAGGAGTACAGCAGAGCCCGCTCGATGCTGAACAAGGCTCATTTCTTCGATCCCTCGTCGCGAGACGCCGAGGACGCCATGGAGTATCTCCAGACCCTCGAGCCGGCAGTGGAGAGAAAAAAGCCTGCCCCGCTGATGATCACGGAGGATCTGCTTCCCCTGTTCAGGCGCTTCCTGCTGCCAATAACCTTGCCGTTTCTGCTGATCTTCGCAGGAATAGCGCTTCACTCGCGCACGTCAGCAAAATACGCACTGATTGGGCTCGCGGCTTCATTAGCCTTCATAATGATGCGACGGCACTACCCTGAGTTCGGGAGCACGTTCTTCGTATACAACTGCATCACAGTGGCCATCGCCTTCGGAGGCCTCCAGTTCCTCCAGTCCAGGAGCTCGAAGGTCATGACCGTGCTCGCCATCATAGTCAGCGCCTGGTTCTGGCTCATCATGGACCGGGGCTTCACCCCACTCGGCTTCCCGCCGCTGTCTGCCCCGTTCGCGCTGACCGTGTTCCTCTTCACATTCCCATATTTCTCCGATGTAGTGAAGGACGGCACGCTGGGGCTCAGGATGGTGGGCTTCGACATGATCTCCACGAGCCCCGAGCAGGTACTGCAATGGAAGAGATTCCACGATCTCAGCAGGGCCTGCTGGGATAAAATAAAGGCATTGGAGGGGGATGACTGATCTGTGACAAAGCGGGGGTGGAAAGAGTATCTGGTGCAGGGCCTGATGATACTTCTCTGTGTCGCCCTGCTTGCGCTGCTCGTCGAAGGAGTGCGGGAGCTGTGGATAAAAGGCTCACCGCTCAGATGGGCAATCACGCTGATAACATTCGCCTGCTGCACGGCATTCTTCCTCTCCCTCACGATAAAGAGGCTCACCGCTCTGACGAAGATATGGTTTCTCGCCTGGAGCCTCCTCGCCATGCTCATCGTCTCGTCTGCGGCGGAAGGCACGGCATCAGCTTCGGGATATTCCCTGTTCGGGCTCGGAGCGGCGCAGATATTCGCCATCGCCGCAGGGCTTTTCATCGCCGGAAGCATCGCGGCCCTTATCATGTCGCCGCTCAAGACCTGGGCAAGGCTCGCCCTTGCCGTACCCGGCCTGTACGCCGTTGCCGGGATGTTCCAGATCTACTTCGGAGGAGGCCTGGAGCTCGCTCTCGCAGGTCCGGGATTCTTTTCGAAGGTGCCGCTCCCTGTCCGCCCTGCAGGCTTTGCCGTCATGATCTATCTGCCACTCCTCATGCTGACGGCGGCGATCCTCTTCATATCGTCGCTGTCCGGCAGGGATTCGAGGAAGCCCAGGCCGCCTTTCATGCTGCTGACTCTCATCCTGCTCGTGATAATCGGGGCGTTCCCGCTCTTTTCGATGCTGGCCTCGCCGGCCACTGTCAAGGAGAGCTTTTATTCTTCGAAAAAAGGCAGGACAAACGTGCTGTCGGCGTGGCAGGGCACGGAGGTGGTGGCCTTCTCGAGCCAGTATGACTGGAACTGGGCGGCGTCGAGAGCGATTGACGGGATCACCCACTATCAGAACGGCGGAGGATGGTGCTCAAAGGACGCTGCCCCATTTCCGCATTCGCTCACATTCGCGATACCAGGCGACAGAAAGCCTGTGATCAGCGAGATAGTGCTCTTCAACAGGAACCCCGCCGAGAACAGGGGCGTCAAGGACTTCGAGATCTACGGAGGACCTTCCGCTTCATCGATGAAGCGGCTCGGCAGGTTCACCGCCCGAAACACATTCGCTCCGCAGCGCTTTACCTTCCCGCCTGCCGAGACAGGCGTACTTTCGATCGTTATAAACTCGAACTGGGGAGATGCCATACAGACGTCGTTCTACGAGCTGGAGGCTTATGAGGCTCAGCCTTCGCCCCTGAAACCGACAGGACCGCTCTGCAGGAACGTGCTGGACGGCGGTGAAGGCGCGCAGAGCTTCCTGTTCGAGGGGAGCGGGAAAGGCGTGGCAGGCGAGGAAAACCTCGTGAAAGGAGACCAGGGAGGAAACTGCACAATCGAGGCATCGTGCATTCCCGCAGAGATAGGCTTTCAGCTCTCCAGAGGGGAAAGCCGCCTTGTCAACTCAGTTTTCATAACCTTTCCAGGCGACGCGACGTCCGCATCTGTGAAAGACTTCGAGATCTACGTGTCGCGGGACGGGCCATGCCGGGGCTACAGGCGGGTTGGCAGGTTCACCAGACCTGCAGGCTCGAGGGAGATGAGATGCGCCTTTCCGCCTGCCGTCGCGTCGGCGATGAAAATAAGAGTGGTCTCATCCCATTCAGGCAAAGGTCCTGTACAGATAGGCCGGATAGCAGCCTTCGGGCCTCCATGTGAGGCTCCCCAGCGCGCCGCTGAAGAGGTGGAGCCCGGACTCAGGGCTCAGTATTACAGAGGCCTCTCTTACAAGGATCTGCCCCTCTCCAGGATCGAAGGCCCACTGTCTTTCAACTGGGGCTCGGCTGCGCCCTGCGAGGGAATCCCGGCTGTGCCGTTCTTCGTAAGATGGAAGGGCTGGCTTCTCGTTCCCGCCCATGATATCTACGAGATCGGCGTGAAGGCCGACGACGGCTTTTCAGTAACGCTCGACGGATTCAACACGATGGAGAGCTGGAAATGGCAGAACATGGAGCGCTGGCACACCACGAGGCTGGCCCTCGCCAAAGGCTGGCACCGCATCGAGATCTCGGCGTTCAACGCCGAGGGCCCGTCCGGCTTCATGCTGGCCTGGAGAGCGGCCGGCTCAGGGAAGGAGCTTGCCGTGGTCCCTGCAGGATCTCTATTCCACAGAAAGGACGGCGAGGACATGACCCGCTCGCCCAGGCGGGCTGCGCAGGCAGGCGTCACATGGCTGGAAGGCGCGGCGCTGGACTGGCAGACGACCCACAGGTGCTATGGCTGCCACGTGCAGACGCAGGCGCTGATGGGCCTTTCCATAGCTCAGAAAAACTCCTATACAGTCTCGTCGCACGACATAGCAGAGATGGCAAGCTACCTGCAGAGCGGGATCAACAAGGACGGGAGTCTCTCCTTCGAGTCGTCCGGGAGCCTCACGGCAGTACAGCACCTCGCAATGGCCCTCGCTTACTGTAACCGCCTCACCGGCGTTCCATACGACGGAAACCTCGTGAAGCTCTCTGACTGGCTCATATCGAAGCAGGAGCCCGGAGGGGTCTTCTCGATAGACAGGGTGGAGCCGCCGATAGAGCAGGGCCCGGTCATGACCACCGTCAACAGCCTGCTCTGCATAGGCAGGACGTGGGAGACCACGAAGGAGAGCCGCTTCAGGGACTCACTCGACAAAGGGCTGAAATGGCTCGGCTCGGCAGATATCAAAACAACACAGGACTGCATATATCAGATCATAGCGCTCTCGACGCTCGACAGGGAAGGCTCAAAGGATATAATCAGGAGGAGAGTGGAAGAGCTGTACGCCATGCAATGCCCCGACGGGGGCTGGAGCGAGCTGCCTACGCTCGGCAGCAACGCCTATTCGACCGGCCAGGCACTCTACGCGCTGAAGACTGCAGGAGAAAGCGTCGCCGATCAGCGCTTCAAGAAGGGCGTGGACAACCTGCTGGCCACTCAGCAGGTGCAGGGCTCGTGGCCCTGCGTCAACTCACAGGCGAAGCGCCCCTCTGACTTCAGCGCCACCATGTGGGCGGTGATCGGGCTCGCAGGCTCATTCGAGTCATTCATAGTGTCGCTCGAAAGCCCCAGGGCCAGGGCGAGGTTCCCGAATAAGGATGCGTCACGCGAAGAGGAGATAAAGGCTGCGGTTTACGATTACTCAGGAGGAGAGACAAAGGGCGTGACGTTCACCATAGACGGAGCCGTGATCGGGACCGTCACGAAGCCGCCGTTCCGGTGCTCCTGGAAGCCTGCCGCTTACAAGACAGGGCTCCACGCTATAAAGGCGATCGGCACGAACAGCCTCGGGCTCACCTCTTCCGACGAGAAAGAGGTCTTCGTGACAGGCCCGCTCTCCATATCGATCACGGCGCCGGGCCAGAAGGAGCACGTGAGCGGGAAGACGCCATTCAAATCTGACGTGAAGAACGACACGATATCGCCGGTGAAGGATGTAGAGTACTTCGTGGACGGCATATCGGCAGGGAAATGCGGTCCTGTGCCTCCATATGATCTGGCCTGGCAGAGCGGCGCAGTCCAGCCCGGTGAGCACGTGCTGAAGGCTGTCGTCAATAATGAGGCTGGCGAGAGCGCCTTTGCAGAGCGTGTATTCTGCATCGACAAGGCATTCACTGTAACCATAACAAGCCCTGCAGCCAATGCAGTGCTCGACAGAACTGTCAGTATGACATCAGACGTGAAGAACGCGACAGCCGATCAGACGAAGGAGGTTGAATACTCACTTGGACCTACTGCGCTGGGAACTTCCGCGTCGTCCCCCTTCAATGTGAGCGGCGATATAAGCGCTGTTCCTGACGGCACATACATGCTGAAAGCCAGGGCCTGCACGACAGGAAGGGACACCGCCGAGGACAGCATATCGGTCGAGGTCAGCCATCCATTCCCTGTCACGATGTACGGGACTGTCACAGACAGGACAGGGAGGCATATCACCACGCTCGGCAGGGACGATTTCCTGCTTTGGGAGGAAGGCGAAGCCGAGAAGGATCTCACTGTCAAGAAGACCACCGAGGAGACGCCGCTTTCGATTGTGATGCTGCTCGATGGCAGCGGCAGCATGGCCGGCGCCACAGATCTCGTGAGCAAGGCGGCGAAGAGCTTCATCACATGCCTCTCGCCGCCCGATCGCACAGCGGTGATCACATTCAACGACAGCGTCAGCATCGCTTCGGGCTTCACAAATGACGGAAAAGCTCTCGACGACGCCGTGTCGAAGTGCCGGGCCCAGGGAGGCACGGCCCTGTATGACAGCATAATCCGGGCCTCGGAGATGCTGCAGAAGGAAAAAGGCATGAAGGCCCTCATCGTGCTGACAGACGGGGTCGACGAGAACAACGACGGCACGGCTCCGGGAAGCACCCATTCCTTCAAGGACGCGCTCCAGAAGGCGAAGGAATCAGAATGCATAATCTATTCGATCGGGCTCGGCAAGGGAGTCGACAGATCGATACTGTCAAAGCTCTCCGGCTCGACGGGAGGAAGGACGTACCTGCGGCCCAGGCCTCAGGAACTGCAGGACACATACAGGGAGATCGCAGAAGAGCTCCGCTGCCAGTATGCCATCACCTATTACCCGAAGAACAGGAAAAAAGACGGCGCGTGGCGGAACGTGACGGTTAAGACGAAGAAGGAAGGCTATACGGTCACCACCAAGCAGGGGTATTTCGCGCCCCGGTACTGACATGGAAAGGCTGCAATTCAACAGAGCTTTTCACAGTGTAAGATGAAGATAGAAGCGGGACAGGAGATTCTTCGAAATTTTCCTCGTCTCAGCATGCTCTCCACCTCGCCTGTCTTTCACTGTTCATGAAAATGAGAGGTCTCCCTGACATCCATTGTCTGATAAAAAGAGGGAAAAAGCGACTGAAGATGTAATTATCTCTTGGAAACCATTTACAAAACCTTGAGAGACCGAGCACCTGAAAACGCTTACAAAGGGGAGGTAAGTCCGTGGGGGACACGAGAGAAGGCAAGATCCTCAAAGGTCGCTTTGAGATAGTCAAAACGATTGAGGACACTGCCGAGCACATTCTATATCTGGCCAAAGACAAGCAGTCGTCCGGAAAGTTTCTGCGGGTGCGTGAAATCAAGACCAAGATGAAAGGCACCGGCAAGAACACCCGCCTCGAGATGGCGCAGAAGGAGGCGCAGATCCTCCAGTCGCTCGATCACCCCGGCATCCCGAAATATATCGATTTCTTCCCGGGCGTGGACTGCCATTACCTGATAACCGAGTATATCGAAGGCGACTATCTCGATGCCCTGCTGAAGAGCAGGTCGTCGCCGTTCCCGTATGAAGAGGTTGCCCCCTGGGCTCAGCAGATATGCGAGATCCTGAAATACCTCCATACGAGGGAAAAGCCCATCATAGTGAGAGCCGTGCAGCCCTCCAATCTCCTTCTGACGTTCAAGGGCGAGATCAAGCTCACCAATTTCGGCATGGCCCGGCAGTTTGACGAGGTAAAGAGCATCGACACGGTCTTCGTATGGAATCCGGGCTTCACTTCGCCTGAGCAGTATGGAAAGCAGAAATCTGACAACCGCTCTGACATATACAGTATGGGTGCCACTTTGTACAACCTGCTGACGAACCAGGACGTGGGCGCCATGAACTTCAACTTCCCGCCGATCCGCCAGTTCAACAGCACAGTGCCTTCTCAGATTGAGGAGGCCATAATGAAATGCCTGGCTGTCAACCCTGACGACAGATACCAGACGATCTACGAGGTGCACTCGGCATTGCTGACGACTGTTCAGGACTCTTCGCAGAAGGCACCTGTCAAGAGCGCTGCTCCGAAGGACGGCGGGCAGAAGAGCGGAGGATTTTTCGCGAAGCTTTTCTCATTCTTCAAAAAGTAGCGCGCCTGGTTTACTTCACTTCAGGGGAATCAGGCTCGGATTCACTCTCCGGCTCGCCAAGGAAGTCCATCTTTTCATAGTATTCGATGACCGGCTTCTTGTGCAGCATGTTGAAAAAGCTGTTGAACTTCTCGTCGCCTATCTTTTCGCGGTATTTCTCCAGCACGTCCTGGGCGATGAACTTGTACTGGAACTCGAGGATCTGGATTATCACTCCAGGCACGCCGACTGATTTCAGGTAGCTGTATTTGACGAAGCCGGGCTGCTCCCTGATATGCTGCACCCAGATCTTCATGGCCTCCTTGAACTCTTCCTGTTTGTGGGGCTTCACGTGGAAGATGACGACCTCTACTATTGTATCCAATCCGCCTCCTGCCATATCTTGCTGTTTATCCTGTTATTTCGCCTTTTTTCTCATCATTTCCTCCGCTTTCCGGCAATTCGGAGCCGCATGACTGCAGCGCTCTGATAAATTACCCCCTCCGTTTCTGCACCAGAAAGGCTTTACCGAATACAGACGTGGTTTTTTCAATTGGATCTGATTTTCACTGGATCGCGCGCCTTTTTTGTAGTAAAATGAAATATTGTAAAGCCTGACTCCCGGCATGTCAAAAACGGATCGACTGTGATTTGACAGCGCTGGAGGTGTTCCTGTCCTGAAAAGGAGATGAATGTCATTTTTAAGAAGCTGAAAGATCTTTTCGGCCTTGGAAAACAGAAATCCGACGAGTATGACGGGCCTGTGGTACTGGTGGAGAGCAACAGCGAGGTCATCTTCCACAAGCCTGAAATCGAAGAGGAGAAACCTCCCGAGATCACGATCCAGTCACTCCGGGAGCCCTTCCTTCAGATCTTCGGGCAGTGCGTCGACGAATACGGCACATCTCGCGCCATACTCTTCGACCCTGAAGAGGAGGAGTGCTTCATATATTTTTACGATGAAAGCGACATGAAAAGCCACACGACACTCAGCAGGGACACCTGGAGCACTCTGATCGAGTATCTTAAGTCTCTGAACGGAGCTCAGGCCGAGATCGGCGATGTCATGTATCATATCGTGCTGATAATATCGTTCTCCAACTTCGGAGAGCGCGTCTCTGCGATCGTTCACCGCCTGGATGGCGACTGCAGGGACTCCGTTAAGGAGGAAACGAAGAAATACATAAGGGCGCTGAATCGGCTGAAGCCTCCCACCTCCCTGACAAACCTGAACAGGAAGCACCTCATAGATTTCATAAGGAAATACAAGGAGCGGGCCGAGTCGGGCCTCTTTGCCACGCTGATAAAGAACGGGATGGTGGAAGGCTCCGTCAAGGAGAGATGCATGGCCGGCTCGAGGGAGACACAGCTGCCTCTCGATGAGATGGCTCTCACTTTCGGAGTCTTCCCGAGGAAGAAGCTCACCGAGATAATCTCCCAGTGGATTGGAATGCCCTATATAGATATCGAGGAGGAATCGGTTGATACTGAATTGCTGAAGCTCGCCGGGAGGGAGTTCTGCGCCTCCCTGAGGGTGCTCCCTTACAGGGCTGCAGATGGCGAGATATTTTGCGCCGCCGCCGATCCTATGGACAGAGCGATCATAGCCGAAGTGGAGAAGAAGTTCGACTGCAGAGCGAAGCTTTATCTGTCTGCCGAGGAAGACATAAGAGCCCTCACAGAGGACCTCTTCAAGCACATCGACAGGGGATGAAGCCCTCATCACCAATAGTGATCAAGTGGCCGAGGGATCCGGGGAAGGAAGAAATCTTTTGATCCCTGAAATACTGCAGAGGATGTACGTAAAAAGAGGCAGCCTGAGCTGCCTCTCTGTGTAATCCGACTCTGGTCTCTACTGCTGGCCTGTAGCCTTTTCCATCGCCTCTTTCGCGTCGACCCAGCCCTTGCCCTGGTCGTACTTGCCGTACTGGTCGCCCATGTTGTCGGCAGTATCCATCAGAACCTTCTTCAGATCCTGCGGCGTGAGCTTCGGGTTGGCCTCCCGGAGGTCTGCCACTATGCCGGCCACGATCGGCGAAGCGAATGATGTGCCTGGCGCCGCAAGGTGCTCATTGTCAGGCAGGAACATCGGAGGCAGGGAGGTCTTGACCAGCTTCTCCACTTCTGCCGCCGGCTTCTCCAGGATGTCCTCAGGAAGCCCGAAGGCCTCGATGAGCTGCGGCTTCTGGATGAGAAGCTGCACGAGCTGATCGGCGGGCATGCGTCGCAGTGTCTCCACCACGGCTGCTGTCTTGCCCATCTGTGAATCAGGAACGTTCCATGACACCACATACTCGCCTGGCGCCACTATGTCAGGCTTCTCTATGCCGTCATCTGTCGGTCCGCGGCTCGAGAAGTCGCTCACCTTGTTCTTGTTGAGGCCTGCGCCTACTGTAATCGCCTCGGGATCATCTGCCGGGGAGCCTATTGTCTTTGCATCCGGTCCGCTGTTTCCCGCCGCATTGACGACGGCGATTCCATTGTCTATGGCCTTCTCGACCGCCATGTTGATCGGGTCGAGGTAGTAAGGATAGCCGTCCGGGCCTGCGCCGAGAGACAGGTTCATGACATCGATCCCGTATTTCTGCTGGTTATCTATGACCCACTCTATGCCTTTGACTATGTCGGAAGGGCGCCCTGTGCCGTCAGGCCCCATCACTCTGACCGCCACTATCTCAGCTTCGGGAGCGAGCTGGTTGACGCAGCCGGCGACGTGTGTGCCGTGACCCACCTTGTCTTCAGGACTGTTGCTGAATCCGGCTATGTCCTTCCATGTTTTCAGACTGAAGTCGGGCTTCTGAAAGCCTGAATCCACCACCGCCACTGTCTTTCCCGTGCCGTCGAAGCCTTTGGCGTGCAGCGCGTCCGCCCCTGTCATCGTTATAGGCTCTATGGCGGGCATGTCCCACGTGTTTCCGAGCAGCTTTATCTTCGGAATTCCCGGCACCAGCATCCTGGGGCTGTTGTCGTATACCATGTAGCCTTCGTTCTTGAGCTGATCCATCTGCTCGGGCTTTATCTTCGCCTCTACCCCGCCTATGCTCTTCAGCGATTCGTTGATCTCAACGCCTTTGTCCTTCAGGTTCTTCTCGATCTGCCCAGGCTCTGCGGCGCCCTTATATGCTCCGGGCTTCGACAGGATTATCACGTCCATCGTGTCGGTCTGTGCCGGCTTCGTCTCGGCAGCCTCCGCCTTCGGGCCTTTGAAATCCTTTCCCTCCATTATCTGGTTTATCTCAACCAACTGATTATAGGAATAGTAATCGCTTGCTGATCCACCGATAGGTGCGGCCATCATGATCCCAACCTTTCTTTTTGATCTTCTCACTAAATAATATACCATACGTCCTCCCGGGAATAAAACACTTCTTGTTAAAAAAATGTAAATTTCTCAGAAACGCAGATCTTCAATGCCGGCAACAGATTGCAGCACATTCATCCAACAATGCTACTCCGAAAGGATCGGTATTCTATGGTAGAATTAGTGCTTTCGCAGAGGCCAGGCATTGTGTTATCAAAATATATAACCCGAAAAGATGATAAAAAGCAACATCTACATACTCAAGGACTAGTCTCCACGATGATGCCGGGCCGGAAAGACTCTGTCGACAAGGCATTGAAAAGCGGCAGGAAGAAAGAAAGATGGCGAGAATCACTAGATATTTTCTGTGCAGAATAAGCAACTTAGTTCGCTTCGCTCACAATTGGAAGTATGGAATACTGGAAGGCTGGAATGATGGGTTTAATAAGGAAGAAGCATTCGAATTTTGTCTCTCCCTTCTTCACTCTTCTCAAGAACCCAATCTTTCATTATTCCACCATTCCATCCTTCCCCCTTGGGGGACAGACAAACCGCACCGTTATGGCAAAATTGTAGAAGTTCCAAGACATATGATAAGGGCTAAAGGAGGTACCAGATGTCACTTTTTCTAAAGGGAAGAAACATCACTTCAATGAACGATCTCAACCGGGAAGAGATTAACTATCTTCTGAAGACGGCGGAATTGCTCAAGATCCAGCGCAGAACGAGCGTGGCTCACCCGATCCTGGCTGGCAAAACGCTGGCGATGATCTTCGAGAAGCCGTCGACCAGAACGCGTGTATCCTTCGAGACAGGGATGAACCAGCTCGGCGGCAGCGCTCTTTATCTGTCATCGTCGGATATGCAGCTGAAGCGGGGAGAGACAATCGCAGACACGTCCCAGGTGCTCTCCAGGTATGTGGACTGCATAATGGCGCGAGTCTTCTCGCACGATACGATCGTGCAGCTTGCAGAGCACAGCGCCGTCCCGGTGATCAACGGGCTGTCTGACGAGGAGCATCCCTGCCAGATCCTGGGGGATCTCTTCACAATCTATGAGAAGAGAGGGAAGCTCGACGGACTGAAGCTGGCCTATCTCGGAGACGGGAACAACGTATGCAACTCGCTGCTGCTGGGAGCTGCCCAGATGGGAGTTTCGATCCACACGGCGCACCCGGAAGGGTTCTTCCCGAAGGAAGATTACGTCCAGAAGGCCCAGGCTCTCGCAAAGAAGACAGGGTGCACGGTCACGATCGGCTCGGACCCGAAAGAGGCCGCGAAGGACGCAGACGCCATATACACCGATGTATGGGTCAGCATGGGCCAGGACGACAAGGCAGGAGAGAAAAAGAACCTCTTCCGCCCGTACCAGGTCAACTCGGAGCTGCTGAAGGGCGCAGACAGGAACGTGATAGTGCTGCACTGCCTGCCTGCCCACAGAGGCGAAGAGATCACCGACGAGGTGATGGACGGCCCTCACTCGGCTGTCTTCGATCAGGCGGAGAACAGGCTCCATATCCAGAAGGCAATTCTCGTCTCAGTTATGTAATGATATATAAACGCCTCCGGTTGCCGCCACGCTCCGGAGGCGTCATTCTGTACAATACCGGACTCTGATCGACTGCAGCAGCCCTGCAGTAACATCCACGCAACTCTGTAAGACGGAGCGCGTAACTCGGCATCGCAGTTTTTTGTCAAAAACTCTTGAAAAAGGGACCGCATTCCTGTATACTCTTAGTTATCAACGGCATGACCGGCGAAGACCCTGTCTCGGGCAGAGATCTGACTTCGAAGAAATTGCCGCATCATGAAGAACTTGGTTCGCTTCGCTCACGAATTGGAATAATGAAATATCGGAAGGTTGGAATGGTGGGTTCAAAAATGAAGAAAGCATTGGAATTTCGTCTCTCCGTTCTTCTTTCTTCTCAAGAACCCAATCTTCCATAATTCCACCACTCCATAATTCCAAACCGCGCAGTTACCGCGAAATTGTAGAGTTCCGAGACATTAAATTACATGCAGGGGGAAACGATATGTTCTGCAGGCGCTGTAACAGTCTCCTCCACCAGGAGAAGATGTTTGATCTCCCGAGAAGCTTCATTGAGTTCTACTGCCTGAAATGCGGTGAGCGGATCTGGATCGACAGGAGCCACTTCATCTGGGATGTCACATGGAACTGAGGCCCGATACGCTGAAAGTGCACACAGGCCAGCGAGAGATATCCACGGAAGGCAGGGGGCAGATAATCGATATCACGCCCCTTGTCTCAAAAGAGGTGGAGAAATCCCTCGTGCAGGAGGGAACGGCGACGGTCTTCGTTCCGGGAGCCACTGCAGGTTTGACGACGATAGAGTTCGAAGACGGGCTGATAGATGATTTTAATTCCCTCTGGGAGCGGCTCGCGCCTGAAAGCCTGCATTACGCTCACAATGCGCGGTGGGGAGACGGAAACGGCCATTCCCACATAAGGGCGTCACTTCTGGGGCCCTCGATCGTCATTCCTGTAACGAAGGGCGGGCTCACGCTTGGAACGTGGCAGCAGATAATTCTCGTCGATTTCGACAACCGCCCGAGAAAGAGGCGGTTTGTATGCCAGATCATGGGGATCTGAGCAGATCCAGCCAGACAGTGGAGCATCCCTGGAGGTGAGTGAGACAGGAACAGTTGCACTTCTCACCGATTTCGGCGCAGATGACCCGTTTGTCGGGATAATGAAGGGAGTCATCCGCCGTATGGCGCCTGGAGCGGAGATAATCGATCTCTGCCACGGAGTGCCGTCATATTCAGTGTCCCACGGGGCGGCGATTCTCAGCTCGTCATACCGGTACTTTCCGGCCGGCACACTGCACGTTGCAATAGTCGATCCAGGCGTGGGAAGCAGCCGCAGAGTGCTCTATGCCCGGGCCGGCGGTTTCGGCTTCCTGGCGCCAGACAACGGAATCCTGAGCTATGTCTTCTCCAGGGAGGCGCCGGAGCAGCTCATCTCCATTGAGGAGAGAGAGTATTTTCTCCCCATGGTCAGCAGCACATTCCACGGAAGAGACATCTTCGCGCCTGTGGCCGCTCACCTGATAAACGGCCTTGAGCCAGGGAGACTGGGGCCGGCCGTCGACGGGATGGTGAGGCTCCCTGAGCCTTACGTCAGGGAAGGGCCGGACTTCATCGAAGGAGAGGTATCCGGCATCGACAAGTTTGGAAACCTGATCACGACCATAGACGCCGGACTTCTGAGAGGCAGGAAGATAAAGAGAATAACGTTGAAGGACTGCATTATATCAGACCTTTCATCGTCTTACAGTGAAGGAGAGGAGGGCACCGCGATAGCCCTGATAGACAGCCTCGACCGCCTCGAGGTGGCGGTGAGCAGGGGAAATGCGGCCAAAAAACTGAACGGACGGATACTGGACAGAGTCATTGTGGAATACGGGGAAGCCTGAAGGCGCCGGCAAGGCGTTAAATACGCTCACGAGGGTGGGAGCTGTGTATAGAATACTGGTGCTCAACTCAACCTATCAGCCCCTGAATACGACATCGCTGAAGCGGGCCATGAAGATGCTCTACCTCCAGAAGGCAGAGGTGGTGAGCCTCAACGGCTGCTGCATAACCACGCCGCGGATGACCATCCAGGTTCCATCAGTAATCAGGCTGTTCACGCTGATCACGATACCGGTGCGCCAGGTCCCGCTGACGAGAAAGTACATCCTGATGAGGGACCGGTACACGTGCCAGTACTGCGGCGTGCAGGAGTTCAAGTCCATGACGATAGATCACATAGTGCCGCGCTCCCAGGGAGGAGCCTCCACGTGGGAGAACCTCGTGTGTGCGTGCAAATCCTGCAACCACAGGAAGAACAACAGAAACCCGAGGGAAGCGAACATGCTTCTCATGTCGGTACCGAAGAAACCCCATTTCAGGCACCTGCTGAACATAAACATGCAGAAGATACCGGAGGACTGGAAGCCATACCTGAAATAGAGCAATACTCACCAGTACAATCAACGATACGCAGAAAGGACTCGAGAAAATGATGACCACTGAACCTGAAATACATCCCTCCCCGAGCCCCGCAAAGGAAAACGACCAGCGAGAGACACCCTACTTCGACAGACTGCTCGAATATGTCACGAACGGCGTGCTGCCTTTCCATGTGCCCGGCCATCAGCAGGGGAGAGGGACTCCTGAAAAATTCCGCGACTTCGTCAAGAACTACGGCCTGGCCGCCGATATCACACAGGTGCTGGGCCTCGACGATATACACCAGCCGCTCAATGTCTGCAAGAGATCGCAGGAGCTGGCGGCAATCGCTTACGGGGCCGACAATACATTCTTCCTGATCAACGGCTCCTCGTCAGGAAACCACGCCATGATACTGTCTGTGTGCAACCCTGGCGACAAGATCATCGTGCCGAGGAACTCGCACCGCTCCGTCACGGGAGCGCTGATCCTGAGCGGCGCCGTCCCCATCTATGTCGAACCCGAGTTCGACATGGAGATGCAGGTAGACCACAACGTCACGTACCAGACCCTGGAGCGCACGCTGCTGCAGCATCCTGACGCCATCGGAGTCCTCATAGTGAGCCCGACATATTATGGCTCGACTGCGGACATAAAGTCACTCGTCGATCTGATCCACAGGCACGGCAAGGTGGCGCTCGTCGATGAGGCGTGGGGTGCCCACCTCAGGTTCCACCCGTCTCTGCCGATGTCATCGATGACGGCAGGCGCGGACATATGCGTAAACAGCACGCACAAGATCATAGCAGGAATGTCGCAGGCGTCGATGCTGCACGTCAGGTCCGAGCGCATCGACGTGGGCCGGGTTCATTCGGTGCTGCGCCTCTTCCTGTCCACGAGCCCGAGCTGCCTGCTCGTGGCGTCCCTGGATATAGCCAGGATGCAGATGGCGACTGAAGGATACGAGCTGCTGTCGAAGACGATAGCGCTGTCCGAATATCTGAGATCCCGCATCAACGAGATACCGGGCATGCACTGCTATGGGAGAGAGATGATCGGAAAGCCGGGGGTCTTCGACTTCGACCCCACGAGGATGGTCTTCACTGCCAAGGACCTGGGCTATACCGGATATGACATCGAGAGGATCCTGCGCTATGAGTACAACATCCAGCTCGAGCTCTCGGACATCTTCAACTGCATCGCACTGATAACGATTGGACACACAGAGGAGATGGTCGAGATACTGGCAGACTCGCTGAGGGACATAGCGTGCAACAGGAAATATCCTGCCAGCCTCGCGAGCCTCGAGAAGCTCGCCAATTACAGCAGCAGGGGGAAGAAGCGCTTCGAGATGCCTGACTGGCCTCCCACGAGGATGACCCATCGCGACGCATTCGTGGCCGCCCAGGAGACGGTGCCGTTCGACAGTTCCGCAGGCAGAATCTGCGGCGAGGTGGTGACGCCGTATCCTCCGGGAATCCCCATTCTGAGGCCTGGAGACGAGATAACACCTGAGATCATAGAATACCTGAAGATCGAGCTCGAGGGAGGCGCGCATATCCAGGGGCCTGTAGACCACACACTGCACACGATCCGAACCGTCATAGAGAACAACCACGTAAACGAGCTCAAAAAAATGTATTAGGGAGGCGTCAAGATACCCGGCCAGCCGGGAAACACCATGGACAGCACACATGCAATACAAATAACAGACGATCTGGAGCAACTGCTCGACATACTTCCGCCGCAGATCAAAAGCACACTGTCATCTCTTCCAAGCCTGGAGACGCTCATCGAGGTGGTGCTCGATTTCGGGCGTTGCCCTGAGGCGCGCTTTCCGAAGGAGTTCCACATCCTGAGCAGCAGCTGCATAACGAGGGAGGACATAAGCTACGTCGTGTCGCGAATCGGCACCTTCGGGAAGGACAACCGGGCAGGGATAGAGCGGACACTTCACAGGATCTCGGCGATCAGGAACAGGACAGGCGACATAGTGGGCCTCACCTGCCGGGTCGGAAGGGCGGTATACGGGACGATTGACATAATAAACGACCTTCTCGAGAAAGACAGGAACATCCTGTTCCTGGGACGCCCCGGCGTCGGCAAGACGACGATGCTGAGGGAGATGGCGAGGGTCCTTTCTGACGTGCACAACAAGCGCGTGATAATAGTCGATACGTCCAACGAGATAGCCGGCGACGGCGACATCCCGCATCCGGGAATAGGAAAGTCGCGGCGCATGCAGGTCACCACACCTGAATTGCAGCACTCGGTGATGATCGAGGCCGTGGAGAACCACATGCCTGAAGTTATAGTCGTGGACGAGATAGGAGTGCAGGAAGAGGCCTATGCGGCCCGCACGATAGCGGAGCGGGGCGTGCAGCTGATCGCCACGGCTCACGGCAACACCTTGGAGAACCTTCTGATGAACCCAACTCTGTCGGACCTGATCGGCGGCATCCAGGCGGTGACGCTGAGCGACGAGGAGGCGAAGAAGCGAGGCACGCAGAAGACCGTGCTCGAGCGCAAGGCTCCGCCCACATTTGACACTGTCATAGAGATCAAGGACAGGGACATGCTGGTCGTGCACCACGCCCTCGACGAGGTCGTGGATCAGCTTCTCAGAGGCAAGTCACCTGCTCCGGAGATGCGCGTGCGCCGCGAAGACGGCAGGATAGACGTGATAACGACGCCTCCTGAGATGGAGGCTGAAGACAGTAACGGCAACTGCTTCGTCGTGCACCCGAGGGCGCTGATATCAAAGAAGGAGAATGCCAGGATATTCCCTTACGGCGTCAGCAGGAACAGGCTGGAGAAGGCCATACTGAATGTCGGCTCCACGGCGAGGGTGGTGCGCACCTGGGATACGGCAGACGTGATCCTGACATTGAAGAACCAGGAGAAGAAGGAGTCCAGGAAGTTCAGGGCCGCAATCTACCAGGGAATACCGATCGTATCGATCAGGAGCAACACTGTAGTGCAGATCGAGGGCTTCCTGAAGGAATACCTGAACGGAAAAGACGTAAGAGAAGAGGAAGATGCCCTCAGGGAGACCAGAAAGGGAATCGAATACGTGATGAAGGAGCGGAAGCCGTTCGAGCTCTCGCCGCAGAGGTCTTCCATCAGAAGGCTGCAGCACGAGCTGATTCAGGAGTATAAGCTCGGCTCCACCAGCCTTGGGGAGGAGCCGCACAGGAGGGTCAAAATTCACCATCAGGGAGAGGTCTCATGTGATGAGAAAAACCATAGAAAATCGCGATCCCTTTGAAAGACCGACATCAATGCGCTTTCTGAGCCGGTCACGAAGGAGTTTTGATGAGCCTCTCAGAATTACTATCGATAAGACAGCAACGATGTATGACATAATGAGGATGGAGGGATGATGAATGAAGGGATTCTTCATTACTCTCGAGGGAATAGAAGGAACGGGCAAGAGCACGCAGGCAAAGGCCCTTTACAAAAGCCTGACTGACACAGGATATCCCACGGTGTTCAGCAGGGAGCCCGGAGGCACCAGAATAGGAAATCTCATAAGAGATGTGCTGATAAACCCTGAATACAGGGAGATGTCCGTGCTGACCGAGATTTTCCTCTTTGCCGCCGCCAGAGCTCAGCATGTGGAGCAGCTTCTCAGGCCCAAACTCGAAGAGGGCTACGTGATAATATGCGACCGCTTCGCCGACTCGTCGGTGGCATACCAGGGATATGGAAGGGACGTGCCTCTCGCGCTGATAAGGGAGATGAACTCGGCCGCCACATGGGCCATTCAGCCGAACATCACGTTCTTCCTCGATCTGGAGCCCGAAACGGCTCTCCACAGGGTCAGGCTCAGGGTAGAAGAGACCGAGACGATACCTGACAGGCTGGAAAGGGAGCAGCTCGAATTCTTCCACAAAGTGCGGAACGGATACAGGAGGATCGCCCAGGAAGAGCCGCACCGGTTCAGGTGGCTCGATGCCACCATGGAGCCGGAGGCGCTTCACAGGAAGATCACCGAGCTCTGTCTGCGGGAGATCCGCAAGGCGGGGATCCAGACAAACAGGGAATTGCAGGCTCCGGAGAGCTGGCAGATAATCGATTCCTGAGCAATTGCAGCGGGAAAGGGGTTAGAATATGGAAAGGCCGGACATCGAAAAGAGGGACTGCAAGCCGGATAACTACAACTTCCTGTCCACGACCCTGCACAGAAGCAGGACTTTCTGCGGCAGGGAGGAGATTCTGATCAGCCTGGAGCAGCTTCTGCTGAAAAGCCTCCTCACCCCGTCTCCCGCGGAAAAGCCTGAATCGATAAACAGCGTACGTCTCTTCGAGGGGAAGCAGAGAATGGTCACCACTTTCCTCTTCTCGGAGCTGAAGAAGCACAGGTCGCTGGCCTCGCAGCTCCTTAGAATCTACCGTGTAAAATACAACTGAAATACCCACGTCTATGTTTAACATATTCGGCCAGGAAAAGCCTCTCCAGATGCTGCTCCACTCATACAGAAGCAGTGATGTGCCCCATTCCATCCTGTTCACAGGCGCAAGAGGCGTGGGAAAGTTCACCACGGCCATGTGGTTCACGTCGCTGCTGCTCTGTGAAGAGCCGGTCGAAAGCGCATCTCCCTGCGGCCGGTGCCCGGCCTGCAGGAAAGTGGCCGGGGGCAACCATCCCGATGTCAGAATCATCTCACCCGATGCGAAGACGCTCAACATCAAGATCGACCAGGTCAGGGCATTGCAGAAGGAAGCCTGTTACAGGTCCAACGAGGGCTCGTGGAAGGTATTCATCGTCGACGAGGCCCACCGCCTTGTGGACGCGGCTGCCAACTCGTTTCTGAAGATACTCGAGGAGCCGCCTTCGAGGATGGTGACCATCCTCGTGACGGATAACCTTCACGCAGTGCTTCCCACAATAGTCTCGCGCTGCCAGATAATAAGGTTCACGCCCATATCAGACGAAAGGCTCGTCGATATACTGATGAACAAAGGAATCCCTGAAGACAGGTCCGCAATCATCGCTCATATAGCAAGGGGAAGCGTGGGAAGGGCGATCGGCCTCGCCGAGCGAGAAAACCTCTGGGAAGGCCGGAAGCGCACGCTGGCGCTCCTCGCCAGCCTCGGGACATCGTCTCCTCAGGCAGTCCTTGGCAGGATGGAGCGCTTCCCTCCAGGCAAAGAGGAAGCCGAGCTGGCTATCGAGATCACTCTCTGCTGGCTCAGGGACCTTCTGATGCTGAAAGAGCAGGTAAAGGGCGGTCATCTGATAAACAATGACTGCGAAAAAGAGCTTTCCATGCAGGAGTCGGCGCTGACATACTGGCAGATCGTGAACAGCATCGACTACGCGCAGGAGGCGACAGATCAGCTGGCGCATCAGATAACGCCGGCGCTGGTATTACAGAGGCTGTTCATCCAGATGAACAGGGTTCAGTCTCTGAACAGCCAGTAAACAACCTGAGGAGGCACAGATTCATGCCCATTCTTATAGGAGTATCGTTTAAAAGGGCCGGCAAGGTCTATTTCTTCGACCCTGGCCCGCTGGAGCTGACCATGGGCGACATGGTCGTTGTTGAAACGGCGCGCGGAAGGGAGCTCGGGAGGGTCTGCACGAAGCCGCTGAGCGTCGAAGAGAGCGAAGTCGTCGCGCCGCTCAAGACAGTAATGCGGAAGGCCACGGAAGAGGACTCGGACACCTTTTTTCAGAACAGGCTGAAGTCCACCGAGGCCTTCAGGATATGCAACGACAAGATACACGAGCACAAACTGCCGATGAAGCTGATAGACGTCGAATACACCCTCGACTCGAGCAAGGCCATCTTCTACTTTTCGGCAGAGGGCCGGATCGACTTCAGAAACCTCGTTCGGGATCTGGCGGCGGTCTTCAAGAAGAGGATAGAGCTGCACCAGATCGGCGTCCGCGACGAGGCGAAGCTGATAGGAGGGCTCGGGCCCTGCGGGAGGCCTGTCTGCTGCGCCAGTTTCATGACAGAGTTCGACCCTGTCTCGATCAAGATGGCGAAAGAGCAGAACCTCTCGCTGAACCCTGAGCGGATCTCCGGCACCTGCGGGAGGCTGATGTGCTGCCTCAAGCACGAGCACGTCTTCTATCACGAGACCCTCAAGGAGATGCCTGATCTGGGGAGCACGATAGAGCTTCCGGATGGCAGGGCGACGGTGGTGGAGCTTTCAGTGCCGAAGCGCTGCGTGATCGTGGAGCTGGCGAACAACGTGAGGCTCGAGCTCCCAGCTGAGAAGCTGCCCCCGAAAAAATGCCACAGGAAGTGCAGGGAGGATGGCAGGGAGGACGGCGGCGAAAGGAGACAGCCCAGGGAGCAGGCTGAGGATGCCAGGAGCGAGAACGGCGACAGGAGACAGCCCAGGGAGCAGGCTGAGGATGCCAGGAGCGAGAACGGCGACAGGAGACAGCCCAGGGAGCGCACAGACGACGACAGGCGGCAGCCCAGGGAGCGCACAGACGACGACAGGCGGCAGCCCAGGGAGCGCACAGACGGCGACAGGCGGCAGCCCAGGGAGCGCACGGACGGCGACAGGCAACAGCCCAGGGAGCGCACAGACGGCGACAGGCGACAGCCCAGGGAGCGCACGGACGGCGACAGGCGGCAGCCCAGAGAGCGCACAGACGACGACAGGAGACAGCCCAGAGAGCGCACAGACGACGACAGGCGCCCGCTCAGCGAGCAGGCTGAGGGTGCCGGGAGCGAGAGCGGTGGGATGCGCCCGCCCAGCGAGCAGGCTGAGGGTGCCGGGAGCGAGAGCGGCGGGATGCGAGAGCCCAGCGGGCAGGCTGAGGATGCCGGGAGCGAGAGCGGCGGGATGCGAGAGCCCAGCGGGCAGGCTGAGGCAAGCGAAGCCGCGGAAAAGACGGAGGCTGGCGCGGAAGCGGAGGAGAGCCGGGGGGCTCCTGCCGCCGAGGAAAAAAATTCCGATTAAGGACGGTGACCAATGGTTCTCTCCGGTATCGACATACTCGTCAAAAAGAAGTTTACACCGCTCAGAGGCGCCTCTGTAGGCCTCCTGGTCAACCAGGCCTCAGTCGACCGCGCGCTCACACCGACGGCGGAGCTTTTCCGCAATGCATCCGGCATGAAGCTGAAGGCTCTCTTCGGCCCCCAGCATGGGATTGCCGGGACCACGCAGGACAACATGATCGAATGGGAGAGCTTCAGGGAAGGCACGACGAGCCTGCCTGTATACAGCCTCTACGGAGAGGTCAGGAAGCCCACTCCGGAGATGCTCGAAGGCATCGACTGCTTCGTAATCGACCTGTTCGACGTGGGCGCTCGCTACTATACTTTCCTGTGGAGCGCCTTCCTTGCAATGCAGGCCTGCGCCGAGAAAGGGATAAGGGTCTTCGTGCTGGACAGGCCGAACCCGATAAACGGCGCCACAGTGGAAGGGCCTCTCCTCGACGAGGGCTTCCTTTCATTTGTGGGCCTGTACCCGCTGGTGATGCGGCACGGCATGACAATCGGCGAGATCCTGTCCATGATAAGAGCGGAGAAGGAGATCGACGTGGAATTGCACATCATGGAATGCCAGGGCTGGAGCAGGAGCATGTGGTTCGACGAGACCGGGCTCCCCTGGGTGATGCCGTCGCCGAACATGCCGACAATGGACACTGCAGCGGTCTACCCCGGATTCTGCCTTCTCGAAGGCACGACCCTCTCTGAGGGAAGAGGCACGACAAGGCCGTTCGAGCTCTTTGGCGCGCCCTTTGTCGAGCCTTCAGCCCTGAAGGCGGACATGGAGCGGGAAAAGCTGTCAGGAGTCCACATGAGAGCCGCCTTCTTCGAGCCCACGTTCCAGAAGCACAGGGGCCTCACCTGCGGAGGCGTTCAGCTGCACGTGACAGACCGCCGCCGATTCAGATCGGTGCTGACAGCCGTGGCGGCGCTGAAGTCGCTCAGACGGCGGTACCCGGACCGGTGGTCGTGGAAGGAGCCTCCTTACGAATATGAATATGACAAATTGCCGTTCGACATTCTGGCGGGAAGCGAGACACTGCGCCTGCAGATAGAGAGTGACATCCCCCTCGGGGAGATATCGGACGGATGGAAGGCCGATGAAAAAGCCTTCCTGAAGAGGAGAAGGCCATACCTGCTTTACTAGAGCCAGAAGTAATGCAGATAAGACGAAATTCAAACTTCATTCGGTGTAAGAAAGGAGAGCCTGGGAGGAGGAGAGATGGAGAGTATAATAACCGAGAAATCACGCTTTCAAGCAGACAGGGAAGTATTCAGAATCCCTCTCCACAACCCCATTCCCACCATCTTCCCTTGTTACACTCCGTGTCTGGTATTCTTTCCTGAAATGCTCTTGACTGATTCATGGGTTTTGGAACTCGAAGGGAGAGGAATATGAAGGCGCTGATCCTCTCGGCAGGCCTCGGAACAAGGCTATTGCCCCTCACGGAGTTTGTGCCGAAGCCCCTCGTGCCGGTACTGACAAAGCCGCTGATTAAAATCCTGATCGACAGGCTCAGAGGCTTCGGAATAACCGGTTTCGGCATAAACCTGCACCATCTGCCAGAGATGATAAAGAGCTGTCTTGCAGAGCAGTATGGAGATCGCACTTTCCACTTCTCTTTTGAGCCTGTCATTCTGGGAACAGGAGGTGGAATCGCCGGGTTCAGCGGTTTCCTGGCAGACGAAGACGACTTCCTGGTTCACAACTGCGACATAATAAGCACGATTGACATCGGAAGGGCCGTGGCCTTCCACAGGGAGCGGAAGGCTCTGGCCACGCTGATCCTCGTGGACAGCGCTCCGACAAACTGCATAGCCGTTGCCGGCGATGACATCACAGACATACACGGCAAGACCGGCAGGGCTGCGCAGGTCTCGAGGCTCTTCACATACAGCGGCATCTCCATATATTCCACCGCGATTCTGGAGACGATGCCCCAGGGAGTCGCCTACTCGGTGATCGATCATCTGATTGACGCGATCAGGGCAGGAAAAGGGCCGATACTGGGCTACCGGGCCTTTGAAGCCGCGCCGTACTGGAGGGATATCGGAAACGGCGCGTCCTATCTCGCACTTCACCGGGATCTTCTCGAGCGAAAAGCTTTCACCGTTGAAGGGATCGACATACCGCGTGACGGAAGGATGACGGACGCCACTGCATCGATCTCGCCGCTGGCTGCGCTCGAAGGGTTCGTGTCGATAGGGGAAAGAGCAGTAATCGAAGAAGGCGCCAGGCTGAAAGACGCCGTGGTGTGGAATGACACGGTCGTTCCGAAGGGGATGATCGTCGAGGGCGCCGTGTATTCAAAGGGTCTCACGCTGAGCTGCGACGGAGGAAACAATGAAACAAAGCATTGAAGCAAGGGCTGATATCTCTGAAAATGCGGAAAAGGTGCTGGAAAGCCTCCTCGAGGCAGGCAGGCCGTTCATCTACACGCCTCTCATGAAGGGAGGATCGGACAGGGCCTTTTTCCGTGCCTCTGCGCCCGGATCCGATATCTCTGTGGTATTGTGCAGATCCGACAACAGGGAAGAGATGGAGTATTACGTGCACCTGAACTCGTTCTTCCACAGAAAGGGAGTCGCAGTGCCTGAGTTCCTGTATTCGTCGCTCGACGAAGGGCTCGTGATAATGGAGGACGCCGGGAACTGCTCGCTCTATGATGCGGTGAGGGAGACGTGGGATGACGGCGGGACTGTCGAGCACTATACCGCGGTGCTGGAGAGGCTTATCGCGCTGCAGCGCCTGAAATGGAGCGGCGACGACTGGATTGCCAGGCGCCCCTTCGACTACCAGACACTCCGGTGGGAGACATCTTACTTCCTCGAGCGCTTCCTGGGCGGCGTGATGGGATACGATCTGTCCCGCGACGAAGCGCTTCTGTCCGACTTCCACCGCCTCGCCGAGTCGGTGGCGCTCGAGCAGCCCTTCGCGATGCACAGGGACTTCCAGTCGCAGAACATATTCATAAGAGGCAGTGCCCTTTATTTCCTGGACTTCCAGGGAGCCAGGACAGGGCCGCTCTTCTACGATACGGCCTCTCTGCTGATGGATCCATATGTCCATCACGGTCGGAAGACAAGAGACGAGCTCTTTGCCAGATACTGCATTATGGCTGAGTCGGCCGGACTCGTTAGCGGCGGAGCCGAAAGGCTCAGGGAGCAGTACGCGAGAGCCTCCATGCAGCGACTGATGCAGGCTCTCGGGGCATTCGGCTTCCTGGGACTCGTAAAGGGGAAGCGGGCCTTCCTGCAGCATATAAGGCCCGCCCTGTCACTGCTGCTCGAGACGGTGAGAGAGCACAGGGAATTCCCGAAACTCACCGATACGGTGAAGAAAGCCCACGATGATGCGGCAGACAGGGACGACATACCATGAACAGGATCTCTGCAGCTATTTGCCGAGAATGTCCACGTATTTTGCTGACGGAAACACGATGATGGACTGCACGATCTGGCTCTCAGGGTCGAACGAGAAACCGATCCCGAGGCTCTTGTAAATGAGCGAGTATAGATCTCTCTTTGTGCCGTCAAATCCCGTGAAGCTGTAATTCTCCTGGTCAAGAGGCGCACCATATGCGGCTGCGACGTCGAAGCGCGTGCTGACGCCCACCTTGATCCCCGCCGTCGTCTTGAAGCTGCGGCTGAAAGTCTCCACCATTGCGAGTTTGTCGTCTTTCACGTAGAAGATCGTCAGATACCGCACGTTTCTATAGAGAGTCACACCGCCGGCCAGTTCTTCCTTCTGCTCTGCAGTGCCCCAGCCCCGCTGGACCAGTGAGTAGTCCATGTTGAAAAAAATGCCGTCTATGCGCACGCCCGGCTCTATCAGGTTATCTGCGCCAGCTTCTGACAGAGCGGACAGCAGCATTGAGATAACACAGAAAAGAAAAATAAGGCCACGTTTCATATAAACTGCACCTGCTTTCAAGGCTTTTATGCAAAGCCGTATTGCCGGCGCGACGTCTCTCCTGTGAACGGTCACATTCTGCCTCCGGCAGATATCATGTAGCCCATGAGTGCACCGAAAGTTCCGCTCACCCATGGATTACACAGGAGACCTCAGCCGAATACTCCGGCCTTCCTGGCAAGGAAATGAAGGGCAATTCCAACAATCGCTCCTGCAACGGCGAAACCGATATCCCTGAAAAGCTTCATGTCTCCCATCATCGCACCTCTTTATCCTATACTATGTTCAGCAGATATCTCCTGTAAGGGGCCTGCTACCCTTTTTGATGACAGGACCTGCCCGGGGGATTCAGCGGCGCATATCCCGCACAGCCGGAAGAGAAGTCAGCGCCATCGGCTGAGGATGCCGACAGACACTCAGCCAAATATTACAATACTGTAACATTTAACTGAAAAATGGCCCGACTTTCCCCGCGTCACGATGGAATCAGAGATCGTGAACCGTATGAATCCCAATAACGGCGCGAAATGGCAATTGAAAAAGTGATACCGCTGTTGTATAATTATAATGAGGAAGGTGATGAGCGCGAGAGCCGTGATCAGGAAAAAGGAAAGAGCACTGTCGCTTATCGAGATGATCTTCGCGCTGTGGGTGGCGGCGATTGTCGTGCTTTCAATAATGATGTGCTTTGGATACACTTACTCCAAGGCCGGAAAGAACAAGGCCATCGCCACAAGCATCGCGAAGAGATCCATTGAGGAGCTGAAAGGCGACACGAAGAGGCTTAAGGAGATCGTGGCAGGAGATGGCACATACTCATTCATTGAGAGCGTGCAGGATCCGGACAGCGGCGAGACGATACCGTTCAAGGCAGACGGAGAAGTGACAGAGCAGTCTTCAGACGGTCAGTTCTATGTCAAGGTCAAGGTCAGCTGGCCTGACAAGGTCGGCGCGAGACAGAAGGCGGCCGGAGAGGCCCCCAAGAAGGATATACTGCTCGATGCGATGATAATGGACGACTGAAATTTCTGGCGTAATGGCGACGTTTGCCTTTCCTGAGGGAGAACAATGGAGTATTGGAATGGTAGAATAATGGAAGATAGAAAAGAAGGAGCGGGAGATTGAAAAGCAGGTCTGTGAGGGGCATGACACTGGTCGAGGTGCTCATCGCCATGGCAATACTGGGAGTTCTCATGGCCGTCATGTATGAGACGCTCGTGCCGTCACTGCGGGGATTGAACAGGACCTCCGCCGATACTGAAGTTCAGCAGAGCGCAGTGGTTGCAGGTGAAAAGATTCGTGAAAAGCTTAAGCTCTCAACACCTTACTCCATAACCAACACAAGCAAGGCCATAGGTTTCCTGTCCCAGGACCGCCCTGCAGGCGGGTCAACTGTCAACCCTTCGATGGACAGTGTAAACTTCAGCGACACAACGGTAACGGCAAAGGACATCTACTGGAAAAAGTTCGAGATCGTATACTTCGACAAGCCGTCGTGCACCATACGGTGCAAAGAGATAGCGCTCCCGGCGAAAAATCAGAAGGTATGGAAGCTCACGATCAGCGGCATCAACCACTACAAGTCTGAAAACCTGCCGGAGACAGTGCTGGCCAGGAACATCTACAACGCGGATTTTTACATCCCGCGCTATCCTTGCGTGATGGTCGATGTGGTTGCGTATAAATCGCATACAGGCCTGGATTTCACGAAAAAGAGAGGCGAATCCAAGGCGCGGATTGTCAGCGAGGTACTGCCTCAGAACTAGGAGGGTATGGCATGGAAAGAAAGAAGGCGGAAAAAGGCATAGCACTGGTAATCGTGCTGATGGTCTCGATTCTGCTGCTGATACTGCTGATGACGACCTTGACGCTCAGCTCCAGAAATGCTCTTTACATGGCCAATCATCAGGATCGCACGCAGGCACTGATCGCCGCCGAGGCCGGAATCCTGGGCATGATATCCCACCTGGAAAGCCTCTCCCAGCCGGAGAACGAGCCTGCAGACACGGTAAAGACAGGAGAACTGACGTACAGCAGGGCGACCTGGAAGGCCACACTCGTGAAGAACAACCTCTCCGGGCCCGACAGGAATGTAATAGTGCAGTCCACAGGCACGAAGGGCAGCTTCGCGAGAACTGTCAGAGCCGTATTGAAGCGCTCGGCCAGCGGCTTCACAGGCCTGGGGTGCAACGGGCCGCTGCTCTACAGCGGCAACAACTTCATAAACGGCCTCAGGAGCCTGGATAACCCTCAGCCTGAAAAGGGATGGATGTATGCCAACAGTGACTCAGGGATCGACACCGAATCTGATGGAGGCTCGCTGTACTGCAAAGGCTCTGTGGGCTCCAAGGGAGACGCGAAGGGCAATTACATGCCTGGCTGGTCAAAAAACTCCTCCAGAAAGCCCGATAAATTCCCAAGCTTCAACAAAGACGACTATCCGTCGCCTGACAACGAGAAGCAGAGCACGCAGTTCATGGACGAGATAAAAGGACAGAGCGCAGTGACGATAGACGAGAATGTCAAGGTAAAGAAGGCATCAGACAGCGACAAGGTCACAATAAACGGCAACCTCAAGATTCAGAACGGCAAGATATTCTGGGTCGAGGGAGACCTCGACGTGAAAGGCTCGATAGAGGGGAGAGGCATCATCATAGTGGAGGGAAACGTGTCGTTCAAAGGCGGGCACCTGGACAGGAACAGCGGGGGAACAGGCGTGGTTGTCTACGCAGAGAAGGATCTCGTGCTCGCCCACCCGACAGTGGACAAGGATGAATCAGGGAACATCTCGGGAGCCAGCACGGACGTATCGGACTTCTTCGCCAGGATGCCTGATTTCGCAGCGGCCCAGATAAGCAGCGGACTTCCCTGCAGCGAAGAGGAGAAGAAGGATTTCTTCGGATGGTTCAGCAAGAGCTACTCTGATGATCCGGCGAACAGGAAGGATAGCTTCAACCAGTGGTGGGATGGCGTGAGCGGAGATCCGGCAAGCCCGGGCCTCCCTAAAGAGGTGAAGGACTGGCTGAAGGAATCGAGAGAGATACCGGGCCTGTCAAAGTGGCAGACTCAGAATATGGAAAAATAAGAATAAATGGAAATGGAGGGAGCTCTATGAATTACAAACTCTTCAGGATAATTGTCTGCATCTTCATCGCAGCGCAGCTCTTAACCCTGGGCTGCAGTGGAGGCTGCAACAGCAGCAGCTCCGGCCAGCAATCCTCTAACGGATCGGGAGGCACCAATTCATCGACAGGCTCGACAACATCGAGCTCAAGCTCTTCGTCGAGCTCGACAACGTGCACGGCAGTCGGGCAGGGCACAGGAAGCACCGGGCTGTGCACGCAGCCTCAGGACGTTTCGAATACAGCGGGCGGCTCCTCTTCATCGAGCCTCAGCACCACTCCGGCAGGAAACGGCGGGATATCCGGGATCACCCATACGAACTGGACTGCCGAGCCTCTCGCGCAGGAATACATGAACTGGTTCTTAAACCAGTCACAGGACCCGAAGCTGAGCCTCTATGTTCCAGGCTACGCCTACTACCAGGGAGTGATCTACGCGAAAGGGAAGACTGAGATCGTAGGGCCTGTCAGGATAATCGGAGGCGTCTATAACGAGGGAAGCAGTGCGACGAAACTTCAGAAAGGCGCGATGATAACGACCGATACTGAATACCTGGAAGGCGGCAATGGATACAGCGGATTTTCACAGGGAAAGAACAAATTTCACGTCTCAGAATGGGAGGAGCTTCCAAACAACTGAGCCGGGAAAGTGATTGATAGAAGCCGAAGCAGGGGATTCTCTCCCCTGCTTTTATTTTACAGTTGATACAGGGTACTGGGTAAAGGGTACGGGGTACTGAATCAAGGGCAGAAGCGACTGGTTGCAGAGAAAGCCTGCCGGAATTGACATGACCCCTGTTACACTCCAATCATTGATCGTAAGTTGTCACGCCTGCAGCATCTCAGCAGCAGGTCCTGTTCCTGCCGGAGTGCTTGGCCCTGTACAGCGCCTGATCAGCCTTCTCCACGAGCTCCTCCGGAGCCTGCGCATCCTGCGGGTATGTGGCCACACCGAGGCTGATCGTGACCCTGACGCCCTCAGGGAGCCCTGGGAATCGGCTCCCCTCCACGACTCTGCGCATCCGCTCAGCTACGTCGAAAGCCACCTTCTTCTCTGTGGCGGGGAAGATCACTGCCATCTCCTCACCGCCGTAGCGGGCGGCGAGATCGTGAGATCTGAGGTTTCCCTTTATGAGCCTCGCAACTTCGCGCAGCACCGTGTCGCCCTGCTGATGGCCGTATGTGTCATTGAACTTCTTGAAGTGATCTATGTCTATCATCAGCAGCGAACAGCCCTGCAGGAGCGATTTCGGCGACTTGAGCTGCTCTTTCAGCTTTTCCCTGAAATGCCGGACCACGTAAAGGTTGGTCAGCCCGTCATAAACGGCCAGCCTGTACGTTCTCGCCTTTTCAAGAGACACGGCTATCATGCCTGTCGACAGGTTGATGAAGTTCTGCTCATGAGGCTGATAGGGCGTGTTCGTCTTCTTCCTCCCGAGCAGGAAGAAGCCGAGCAATTTCTCTTTTTCTTCCATCAGCGGAATGATGAGCTCGAAGCTGTCGTACAGCTCCCTTTCCACCTGTGATGGAAGGTACTTGGGCCAGTTTCTGTCCTTCCTGGCCTGCTGCAGAGACATCGGAAAGTGGCTGTCAGTGACCCACCGGTACATGAGCGGCGAAAAATCTATGTCCTTGTTCTGTATGACGAGGCTCGCCCAGTTGTAGCTTGCAATGCACGACAGCACCATCTTCTCCTTGTCTACGAGAAATATGGCTGCCCGCTCGCACATCACGGCGTCAGCCATCTTCTGCAGAAACACTTTGCCCAGTTCATCCGGCTCGTTCGTGGCCGACAGGACGGCGCTGATCTCGCGCAATATTGACATCTGCGGGTTCGAGATCCTTTCCATCAGGTTCGAATCTTCGCCCTTGACCTCGAACTCCCTGTCAGAGCTGGCACGGCTCTTCTGAGCCCTCTGCAGTCTCGACGAGTAATAAGGGCAGAGCATGCAGAGCGCCCTGTCTTTCTGGCAGCATGGCGTTTTTTCCAGAGACCAGCAGTTCAGGCTCTCCATGAAGGCGACGCAGGACTGGCGCACATCGTCCTGACACTTGTGGAGCTTCCAGCAGGTCGAGCTCTCGGTTGTCTTCTGAGAGCTCAGTTCGGCCGCCTTGCCCTTCTTTTCCTGCCCTGTCTCAGATCTGTCAGACTTCATGTCAGGCGGAGCCTCGCCCATCAGAAGCGTGGGATAGCGCTTCTCCTTCTGCGGGAGGATCGACTCGGATATCCTGTCGACGATTTCGCCGCCTGTCTTCTCGGACGTGACAGGCGCCTTTCTGAGATGCAGGTAAAGTATCAGGACGGCCACACACAGCACTGCCAGAATTGCTGCCATCAGGAGCATGATCTGCTTTTCACCGCCGCCCTGCCTGCCCTGCGGAGGAACAGAAGGCATCTGCGATGGAGAGACGGCAATCTCAGTCATGGCAGGGGCGGGAGAGTGCTTCTTATTGTCTAGTGTATCGAGAAAGGACTTGCCGTCAGGATCACTCGGATTGGCGGCCAGAAGGGCTGAAATCTCCTGCCTTGCCCTTTCGGCGTTCCCCTCCCTGAGCAGCAGGGCTCTGATCAGGGCCTTTCTGTTCAACGGATTCGCAGGCTCCGTATCCACGAGTTTCTGGGCGTGTTCCACCGCCTTTTCAGAGCTGCCCATCTCGATGTAGGCCAGCACCGCCTGTCTTCTCGCATTGGTGAAGGCAGGCTCGATGGTCAGCACGCGCTCATAAAGCTCCGCTGCCTGACCGTAGTTTTTCGTGCTCTCATAGGCTTTGCCGAGGTTGAATATAAGGGTCTTGTCGTTGGGCTTCAGAGAGAGGCCCCTGTTGAACAGATCGATGGCCTTCGTCGAGTCGCCCATGCTGAGCTGGCAGCATCCATAGTCGTTATAGGCCTCTACAAACGAAGGGTCCTTCTCGAGTATCCTGTCGAACTTCTTCGCCGCATCAGGGAGGCGCCCTTCCTTGTAATCCTTCACCGCGTCGTTATATAGGCTCATGATCTCGTCGCTGACAGCAAAAGCCGCAGTCGAGAGCACAGCAAACAGCAGAGCCAGTGCAATGATCCGTCCAATCATAATAAAACGCCACTCGCCCGAAATATATATCAATTGTATCAAAAGAACAATCTCTTTTCAATATACTGACACTGAAAAAAATTACCATTCAGAAATGACCTTACTTTTAGCTGCCTGGCCGCCTGCAGAAATGTGGCGCATACGGCTGCTCTGGCTGCACGAGGCTCTCACGTCTCTGTAACGGTGAGCTTTTTTGTAATCAGGAAAGGTTCCGTTACACAGAAAAGAAGGAAATTCTTTCGGAGATAGAAAATAACATGAAGGTTTCGTCATCCATGAACCTGCAAAGGCGGTTATACATTGAAGATTCGCTTCTGGGGAACGCGAGGCTCCATTCCTTCGCCAGGGCCCTCGACGGTAAGATATGGAGGGAATACTCCATGTGTCGAGGTTCGCGCTGAAGATGGGACTCTCATAATAATAGACTGCGGCTCCGGGATCAGGGAACTGGGCAACGCGCTGCTTGCGCTGAGGAAGCCTGTGAAAGGGTCGATCCTGCTGTCCCATACCCACTGGGATCATATCCAGGGATTCCCCTTCTTCAAGCCGGCCTTCATACCGGGAAACGAGTTCGTGATGTACGGGCCTGAAGACACGAACCACCATATTCAGAAGGTGCTCGAAGGCCAGATGGAGCACAAGTATTTCCCGGTCACGCTGAACATGATGGGTGCCAGGATTGCCTTTCATGAGCTCAGGGAAGGCCGGTTCAATATCGGGAACGCCACCATTTCAGTCCATTACATGAACCATACCTCTCTGACGCTGGGCTTCAGGATCACCGAGGGAGACACTGTGCTGTGCTACTGCACCGATACGGAGCCTCACTCGCTGCTCACCGAGCCTGCAGATGGAGACAGGACAGCGCTCCGGAAGTTCATACACAGGAGCGACTCGCGCTTTGTCGAGTTCATACGCGGAGCCGATCTTCTGATTGTAGACTCCCAGTATACAAAAGAGGAATACGTCTCAAAAAAGGGATGGGGACACTCGAGCATCGATTATGCCGTCCTCGCTGCGCTTCTTGGCGAAGTGAAGCGCCTCTGTCTCTTCCACCATGACCCCGAGCACCCTGACGATCTGATTGACAGCTTCGTCACATACAGCAGGAGCCTGATAGAGCACTATGGGACGCCCCTGGAGGTTTCAGCCGCACAGGAAGGAATGGAAGTTCATCTTTCTTCCAAAGGAGCGCATGATGACAGCGTTACGACCACAAATCCTAGTAGTAGACGATGATCCCGACATCCTGAAGTTGATCGAGTTCGCCCTTGGCGACGAGCAGGTCTCACTGAGCTTTGCCAACGACGGCGAAGAGGCGCTCGCGCAGGCGAAGAAGCTGAAGCCGGACCTGGTGCTCCTGGATATCCAGCTCCCGAAGATAGATGGGCTGTCAGTGTGCAGGACGCTGAGAGAGAGCGGGGCCGATACGCAGCCTGTGATAATAATGCTCTCGAGCCTGGCACTCGAGTATGATCTCGTCGAGGGATTCAAGGGCGGCGCCGATGACTACATCTCAAAGCCTTTCAGTGTGGGCAATCTGAAATCGCGGGTGAAGTCCTGGCTTTTACGGCGGAGCGTGTCGCAGTCCTAATCGGCTGCGCCGATGTTCTTGAGCCTTCCGTCTGTCTTCGTCGTGATCTCGTCAGCATTCTTGAACCACTTTATCATGTGCTTCCTGAAATCGCCGAACTTCTTCTTGTCCTTTGCCTTGATCATCGTGTAGATCCCCGTCGTTCCATCTCCGAGGTAATCTCTAGTGGCGACTGTGTAATACTTCTTCGGATCGAGGGGCTCGCCGTTCTCTGTCATCACTGACACGACCTGCCTGCCTTCAGGCTGGGTCGTATCCACGACGGCTTTCAGCCCTGAGAAGGCAATGCCGTTCATCATCTTGGTCATGCCCTCTTCGAGCATCGACTTGATCTGATTGCCTGTGAGTCGCATGGTCATGAGTTCATCCGCCCAGGGGAACATCGTGTATATGTCAGAAGCCTTCACAGTCCCCTTGTAAAGGTTGCACCGCATTGATGCGGCTGTCAGGAAGGCGATATCCGCTCCTGTGTTCTTTCTGAGAAGATCCGTGATTGCGTTGCCTATGTTGGACTCCTCGCGGTATACATGACAGTCGCGCTGCGTGAGATCTGTCTTGAGATCGGCGAGCTTTTCTCTCAGAAGCGGCCCGATCTTGTCCTCGTATTTCTGCACTATTCTGCTCACTGCAGGATCGGGATCTATCTTGTTCTGCTCGATAGGGATCAGCTTATACTTCCTGAGGCTGACCTTCTTGGTCTCCCTGTCGATGGACAGGCTGGCATCTCCGACATACTTGCCGTTGCAGCCTGCCTGCATTACAAGAGTATTGTTGATGTTGAGCGGCTTCGAAAGCTTGGTATGGGTATGTCCTCCGACGATGACATCTATCCCGTCAAACTTTTCGGCAAGCTCCCTGTCCTTCTGAATACCCAGGTGCGACAGCACGACTACCACTTCGGCGCCGTCCTTTTTCATCTTCGGAAGCTGACTCTTCAAAGCTTCCTCAGGATCGGTCACGGCAATCATGTGAGCCTCGTCCTGGCGCTTGATCATCTGTACCGCGTCCGGAGTGACGAGGCCGACAATGCCGACCTTGATTCCGTCATAATCCTTGATGATGTATGGAACTGTCCTGCCTTCGAGGTTCGAGCCCTCCTTTAGAATCTCAAGGTTTGCGGCAAGGGCGGGCGCTTTGGATTTGGCAAGCCGATCTGCAAGTACGGCGAGGCCGTTGTCGAAGTCGTGGTTGCCAAGCACTGTGGCGCTGTAGCTTATCTTGTTCATGGACTCCCTGATGGGCTTTCCATAGTAAAAATCGGAGAGCGGTGAGCCCTGCACGCTGTCTCCTCCGTCGAGGACCAGCGTATGAGCCTTGTCGATGCTTCTCTGATCGTCTATCATCTCTGCCACGTATGCGAGGCCTCCGACGAGCTTCCTTCCTTCAACGAAGGGCTCTACATGGCCGTGAATGTCGTTTGTGTGCAGAATTGTGAGAGGCACGCTCTTTGACTCGGTAGAAGATCTGGTCTTGTTTTCCTTGTCGCGGGGGGCTTTTTCGGCGCGGGCCTTAGTCTCTTTGACGTCTTCCCTGGCGCCCTTTCCTATGGAAACGCTGTCCGAAGGGACAGCCTGCTCTGAATCCCTTTTCGGAGCCGAGGTCTTTTCTCTGCGTGCCGTGCTGCGTATATTGTCGTGATGCTGAGTGGAGCGAATCTCCATAGAACCTCCATGTTCTGTGGCATAGAATCCCATGTCTATTATACCTTTGGCGCCGGGAGGAAGACAAGAGGCCGGTGTTAACAAATTGTTAAAAGCTGGACAGGCCCGGCGTAGAAGGCTTCTCTTTGATATCACAGGCGGAAACAGGAAAAGAAGGCTTCACAGGGAAGATATGTTCATCATGAAAGAAATTCTCTCGACGATCACGGCCCACCATGGAGGCCGGCGCCAGGCAATGATTGCATTGCTGCTCATGACGGCATTCGTGTTCCTGCTCCTGTCTGCAGAATCATCCGGGCAGACTCCGTCTCCGTCTCCTTCCCCGTCGCAGATCGACGCAGCCCCGCAGCGGAGACTGCATGGGCCCGTGACAGTGACGATATTCGGAGATCCCTACAACGGGAAGGTCTTTTTCTATGACCGGGGCACAGGGAGGCTCGAGAAGAGCGGCGTCACGGGAAAGCCCGTCGAACTTCAGCGGAAGCCGTACAGGCTCGTGGTCAAAGCCCATGAAGGGCTCTTCTCCTACTACACCGTAGATGAGACATACACCGACCCTCAGGCTAATCCATCGACAAGCATCTCGAAGACTCCGCAGCAGCACCAGGTATACCGGCTGGAGATAATAATCCCGCTGATTGCCGTCCTCGTTGCGGCCGTATCGGCAGTGGTTTTCAGGAAACTTCTGGCGCTTAAGATAGATGAGCTCACGAACACGAAAAAGGCCCTCGCCGACGCGACATTCTCCACAAAGATAGACGGGATGCTCGAAAAGGTGGGCCAGTATGACGTTCTCGAGCGGATAGGCCAGGGCGGCATGGCCACGGTGTACAAGGTGAAAGACGGCTATGGCGACGTCTATGCCCTCAAGGTGCCTCACGCGCACATATTCAACGTCCCTGAGTTCAAGGCCCGCTTCATGAGGGAGGCGGAGATGATCAAGACGCTGCACCATCCCAACATTGTCAGGATGTACGACTACAGCACAGGCGAAGACCGCTCGATGCCCTACATCTGCATGGAATACGTGACAGGCACCTCCCTGAAGACCTTCATGGCGAACAATCCATCCCTTCCGCTGAAGCGCGTCGCCAGGATAGTGTCCGACGTTGCGTCGGCTCTCGGCTACGCCCATTCCCAGGGGATCGTGCACCGCGATATAAAGCCGGAAAACATCATGTTTACAGGTAAGAACGAGATCAAGATAATGGATCTCGGAATAGCCCGTTCGAGCGATGCGAAAACGCTGACGGCAACCGGCACTACTCTGGGAACGCCCTATTATCTGGCGCCTGAGCAGATAGAGAGCAAAAATGTGGACGGGAGAGCCGACCTCTATTCACTCGGCGTGGTTTTCTACGAGATGATCTGCCAGCGCCCGCCCTTCGACTCAGAGGAGCCTGTCAACATAATCGTGATGCACGTCACTCAGGCGCCTGACCCGCCATCGAAGTACAACGCTCTGATCCCGCACGGGATAGAGCGCATTATCCTGAAAATGCTGGAAAAGAGGCCTGACGATCGCTTCCAGACGGCGGAAGATGTTGTGAAGGCTCTACAGCCGTTCCTGTGAGCCTGCCGACGCTCTTTCCGGCATTGCTCAGTTGATCTCTCTCCAGCAGGCGACGCGAAGCTTTCCGAAGCGGTTCATCATCCTCACATATTTGGCGTCATATTCCACGTTGAAGCCGTGGGACACGAATCCCGGAGCATCAAATATATCCACATAGGGCTTGGCTGGATCGTATGCATCGTCCTTACCTTCCATCACGATGCCGCCTCTGAAATTCAGGCCATCGCGGCCCGGCTGCCTCGAGACCTTCATCGAGTCCTTCGTCAGTATGACGCCGTTGTAATATCCGTCAAGGCCGCAGTACAGCTTGTTGCAGTAGATCACGGCGCCTATGTTCTCGCCGGCGGAGATCTGGCCTGACAGCATGGACAGGTTGCCTTCCACCTGGAGCATGCTGTTATCGCCTCTGAAGTTGGTCTGCTCCAGCTCTATATTGGCTTTGGCGAGCACCATCGAGTTTGTGACGTCGAGCTCCCTGCCTTCAGTGCTCAGAATGGTGGCGTGCTCAATGATGTTGTATTTCTTCTTCTTCTCCCCTTCCTCCGATTCGAAAGTGTATGTAAGATGAATAACCCTGTCGACGAGGGGATAGTATCCTGTCTCGTCCTTGACGACGAACTTTGCCGCAGCGGGCCAGTTCAGCGAGCCTGCAGCCTGGCCGGTCTGATTTACTTTCAGGTTGTCCTTCAGGAAGAATACGGTTCTGATCCACCCCTTGCTGTAATATGATGCCAGCAGCTCGTCTATCTTCGCCTGCGCCTTCGCGTCTCCATCGGATTCCCATTCATCATCATCGCCTGTGCCCTTCTTCTTGTCGTCCTTGTCCTTTTTCTTCTTTACGGTGAAAGAGCCTACAATCACGCCGCCTCCCCACAGGTTCGATCCAGGACCGCCTCTGAGAGGCCCGCAGTAATCATTGGCATCTTTCACCAGCTTGCCTGCATATGTCTGATCATTTATCAGGTTGGCGTCATCATCGTTGACAAGTGTTATCCTGTCGAAGACTCTGGCCACATCGATGTCGAAGAGGCTCCCCTTTATCTGATCCTCGTTGTTTTCCCTGTAAACATATCTGTCACATCTCTTCGCAGGCTGCCTGTATGCAAGGACAGGTCGACCGTCGAGGCAGTTGCCTGTTGAGGTGCAGTACTCGCTGATCGAGTTTACAGTGGTGATTACTTCATGCTGGCCTTCCTCTGTGTCTTCATCGCCTTCGAGACTTCTCGTGACCTTTGTATCCGACTTCCACAGCTTACCTCCCACATTTATCACTGCCGGAAATGTCTCACTGGGAATCCTGTTCTCGACCATGATATCTGTGTATGTCACCGTGTTTCCGCTCTGCGACACATTTCTGAACGCGTAGAGATACTGGTAATGGGCCAGGAAGGAGAGGGGATCATACCTGCTGTATATGTTTCCCTTTATCATCGTCGGATACTCGCACTGGGGAAGCCCTCCTGTATAGTCCATTCGGGAAAGGAGGTGCACTGGCCCGTGCTCTATATACAAAGCGTAATCCCACCTCCTGTTCACCCAGACCATGTAGTGTTTCACAAAATCGCCTATTCTCGTATTGATTATCACCTCGAACGTAAAGGGCGGCACGAAGCCGAAGGCACCCTTGACAGGCTTCGAGTTGTTCGAATTGTCAGTCGAGTAATAGGGAATGAACTCTGCAGGAACTCCTGTCGGCTTCGCCATGCCCTCGCGCCAGAAGTACATGCATATCTCGCTCCGGTCGCTGGCATATGACGGCATTGTCCCGAAGATATGCCTGGAACCGTTGTAATACGATTCCAGCTCGAGTGACGGGGGCTCCAGGTCATTGAGCGGAACGCTCTCGTTCAGCTCGGCGGTCTTCTGATCCACGTACGTTATGAACTGCGAGACAGCTCCTTCAGAGATCTGGTTGGCCTTGACGGCGTTCACGGCACGGCCGGAAAGGTTCAGATTCATAGTCGATATGGCGCCAATGCCGAAGCCCACTATCATGAAGAAGCTTATGAACATCAGCACCATCGCTATTGTGTTGACACCGCGGTCATTCCTAATCTTCCTCATTGTATCTCACCCCCACAGTCGTCTGAAGAGAAGTGGAATAGTCCTTGACGCTCCCGGTTGGATCGTATGCCGTAATCATCACGTTGACGGCCATCTTCTCACTTTCCGCGTCGACAGCTGAGCCGAGCCTGAGCTTTAAGATGTTGCGCGCAACTATGGAATCGGAGCTGAGGTTGTCCAGGTGGACCATGTCGACAGGCCTGAATTTCATCCGCATGCCGTCGACCTCTCTGTACTCTTTGTACGGGGGCGAGTACGAAGCATTGACAGGCGTCTCGTAACGCCTGATCCGCTCCCTGTCGTCGAGATAGTAGATTACGTATTTCTGCCATTCAGGCTCGCCTGTATCCATCCATTCACCGCCGCAGAATATCTTCTTCGTGACCAGATCGCCCCTGTTGCTGCGCGAAGACAGAAAGCATATGATCGAGGAGATTCTCTGACAGGGCACATCGTAGTTGGCCATCGCCACAGAGAACCTGTTTGTCTCTTTCACCTCGTTTATGAGCCTGTACATGCCGAGAAGCGTATTCTGCTGTATTGCGACCTTGACATCGCTCTCACGCCAGGCCTTGAGCCCGGGCGACAGCAGGCCGTATATGCAGTAGAAAAGAACGCCTAGAAGCACTGAGGCGACTGTGAGCTCAACGATGGTGATCCCTCCCATCGCCCTTGCCATGGGCCTCCTGCAGCCTCTACTCATTGTAGAACACTCTCGTAAAGACATTAATCTTCTCTGGTATCTTTTTCCAGTACATGTTGACCACCACATCGACTACGCGATAAGGATTGTTGTAGTCTATTCCGTACAGGCCCACTGCGACGTGATATTCGGTGCCGTTCAGTACCACATCCCAGCCGTTCGTCACATACGATTCCGTCAGGCTCGGGTTCGTGACCTTGTATATCTCGATGACTTCCTGGGCATAACACGATGCGGCCGAGTAGTCCTCGGCCTTCTTTATCGACATGTAGGCAGTCGGAATTATGCCGAAGATCGGTATTATCACTATGGCGAAAAGGCCAAGCCCGACTATGAGCTCCGCCAGCGACAGGCCTCTTCTCCCCTTCTCCACGACCCTGTCAGGCGCGCATCTTTTCCCATCTCCCGCTCCGGCGTCACTTGTCAACGGCCCAGGACCTCCCTGCACAGGTTCTAATATCGGCTGGATCACAATATATAAACACAGCGCACCTGCGGTGTCGACTGGAGTAATGGAATACTGGAATTTTGGGATGAAAGACAGAGAGCTGAATAATAGCTTCCTGGCTCCCCTTTTGTATTCTTCCTGAACCCATCATTCCATCGCTCCATTATTCCACCATTCCAAACAGCACTGTTACGTCATAAAAATGGAAATTCCTATACTGTATAATTATCCCGTAAAACAAGAAAAAAGTAAAGTATTGGCGGACAATAATAAGCGCCTGATATGCTCAGAGGAAGTGGGCATGGGGAAGGCGAATAACACAGCGGGAGCGCATGTGCGAATGAGAGATGAACACAACAGAGATATTGCGGAGCAGCAGGACTCCGGTGAGCCCTCATCCCGCGCCAGGGTCTTCACCATGGATGAGCTTTCCTCGACGCCGGACTGCGGCTCTCTGATACGGGAAGCGCTGCTGGCCGGCCAGTCCGATGCATTCGCCCTTCTCGCACGAGCCTTCACGCCCGCCGTTGTCATGAGCCTCCCCCAGAGGCTCCGGATCGCTCTCCACACTATCGACGTGCTGTCCGAAAGATCGCAGAGGAAGCCCCTCGAGGAAGAGCTCCTCGCAGCCGCGCTCGGCCTCGTGAAGGATATCTTCATGCTGCCTCAGGAGAGAACCACATTTCTGAGCATTCTCACCACAATGAGGCTTTCAGCAGTGAGAGCCGTAAAGGGACATATCCTCTCAGGGCTCCCGCACGACGCGCATGGCCAGCAGGCCATCATCCACATGGCGCTGTTCTCGAGAGGATACTTTCTCGCCCACGAAAACGACGAAGCGGCAATGGAGTACGCCGAAGACCTCATCCGGTGCATCTGCTTCGAAGAAGTGGATATTGCGGGCCTCCCGCTCCCGCTGAGCTCCAGAGAGGCGGTGCCGAGGGAGATGATGAGGAGAAAGCTCTTCTCCTTCATCTACAACTGCGATCCCAAGTGGGTGACTTCCAGGCCGAAGATGGCGCTGAGGGACCTGGGCTTTACAGAGCCCAGAGCTGAAGAGCGCGCCTTTGACGGCTTCGCCTGGAGAATACACGACATCCGGTACCAGTATGAAAGAGGGCTTGAAAACAGGAACGAGCTGCGCCGCATAGCCCAGGATCTCCTGGAGATGGACGATCCGAAATGCTACGAAGCGTACGGGAAGCTCTACATGGTCACGCCGATCTCGCTGCTGGCGGTGGACAGCGCCTACGCGCTTCTGCAGGCAACCCAGTTCAGGACGAGAAAGCCTAAGGGCCCGACAGGCGAATACAGAAAGATGGCTGAAGACACCCTGAAAAAGGCTCTCGACGACGATACCGTTCCGAGAGAAGTGATCATGCGTCTGCTGTCCATCCACAGGAACCTGGGCAATTTCCCTGCGCTGTATAATCATTACAGGCGCATCGAGGCGTCGCAGGACCTCGAGGAGAGATCCGAGACGCTCATCTCCCTTCTTTCGTGCTATCTGCAGACCCTGACGCGGCAGGAGCAGGACGAGAGGGCAGATGACATGCTCACCGTTCTGATCCCTGCAGTTTCGGAAAGCACGCAGGCGCTCTATCAGCAGATAATACAGCTGCTGCACTCTCTCGCGGCACAGCCCTCACAGCTCAGGGACAGGCTCAGAAAAGAGCTCAAGATAATGCTCGCCGATATTGACGTGACCGCAGAGGTCAGGAAGAGGGCCCTGGCCTGCCTCGGGACGATCGGCGAAGACAGGCCGCAGCCGAAAAAGCGCTCCACCATCCTGGAAGAGCTGCTGACAGAAGACGATGACGATCTTGAATCGGATGAGCTCCCTGAAGAAAAGCCTGAGCCGGCGGCTGTGGAGCGGAAAGAGGAGAAGAAGCCTGCAGTGAAGGAAGCGGCACGGCCTCCCGCCCCGACCACGGCGCCTGCCGCTGTGCCTGTGACAGCCAGGATTGACGAAACGCCTGAGCCGGAAGAGCAGGAGATGGATCAGATCACAGCTCCGGTCCTCCCGAAACAGCTCCAGAATTTCATGTCATCGCGGGGCAGGATCGAGGAGCTGAAAGCCGATTGCGCCCGTCTTCTCAGGGAGAGGGACCCGGGGACTGTCAGGCACTACCACCATCTTCTGAAAGCCAGGGACAGCGAGTCAGGGAAGCTGAAGTTCGAGCATATCTGCGCAGCGGCCATGAGTCTTCTCTCACATCTGCAGAGGAAGAGGGAGCAGGCGCGCCATCACTCGCTGATGAAGGAGGAACTGCAGCTCGAGAGCAAGGCACAGGAAGCGCTCTTCTGGACCCTCTTCCACAGGGATTGCCCGGATCTGCTCAAGATGGAAGCCTTTGAGACATTGAAAAACATTCATTACTTCGAGTTCTCCCAGGGAGACAGTTACAAGCGGTTCTCTCTCGCCTTCGCCAGGCAGGCCCTGATAACAAAATCCGGCAACGCCGCCGTCAAAGCGCTCGCCGACCTGATAAGGCTGAGGGCGTCGACGCGCTCCATCGATTCCCTCGAGGGAAAAGAGAGCGACGAGCTGATGGAAGACCTGGTCTTTCATCTGCTCAAGGAGAAGGATGAATCGATAAGAGCGAAATGGATTGACCTTCTGCACCATGTCACGTTTCAGGATCCAAAAGCCCTCGGGGCACTCGCATCGAGAGTGCATCCAATACATTACAGGGAAGCCATCGACGTGGCGGCAGAGTTGGTCAAATGCTACAACAGGGGAGCCGGCGATCTGATCATAGAATCGACTGAGCGCGAATACAGGGATATCAGAAACCACGCCGTGGCTGCGCTGGGCCTCGTGGGGCCGTTCATGCCGAGAGATCAGAGAGAGAAGGCCATCTCCACCGTTCTCGATAAGCTCGATGAATGCTACGACGAAGACATCAGGAAGATGTACTTCGATACCGTGCTGAGGATAGACTCAGCGGCCGGGGCGGTGGAGATTCTCGGAAGGCTCATGAAGGTATCGTTTTCCGAGCGGAGAGAGCTTGGAGAGCTGCTCTTCAGATGCCTCGAGACTCTCAAGGCTCCAGCGTTCGTCGAGCTCTTCGAAAAAGAGGCGCATCTCACCGTGGTAAAGACTTTCCTGACCTCTCTGCCGCTCGATGCGTCAGTGCGCCAGAAGGCAAAGATGTTCGTCGGCATGTACAGGGAAGGATATATCGAGGTGCGCGGAAAAGAGCGGTGGGAAGAGCTTCAGAAATCCGTCACGGACACGAGGCGCGCCTTGCTGCGCGACATCTCCAGGCTTCTCTAGTCGGAGCTCTCCTTTTTCTTTGACTTTGAGGCTGATTTCGACGCCGGCTTCGGCCTGGACGGCTTAGCGGAGCCTTTATCATCCTCCCTCATGAGAAAGATCGCGCACATTATCATCGCAAGAGAGATTATGACAGGCACATATACAGGAGCGACCCAGGGCTGAGGGAACAGGGCTATCACATCCCACGTGCCGAGGCTTCTGGGCCACTTTATGAGCAGGTACATCGAAATGTAGTGAAAGAGCTCTGAGACTGAAAGACCCCACAGGAAAAAGCCCAGTTTCTGCCTCGTCGAGCTGCCGCTGAGCAGTGCTATGGCGATCAGAAGAACGAAAAAAGATATCTGGCGGGTCTGCTCGGTCCAGAAGACGCCGTGGCCGGATAGAAAGCTCACCAGAGAGGGAATGTCCTTCACGTGGGACTGCCACTCTGGGAGGGGCAGCATCTTCCGCAGATATATGTCCACGATGCTGTCCACATAAGCAATGGCACAGGCACATACACTAATAGTAACCACTCTGGGGACGAGAGAGCCCTGATCTCCCTTTGCCATTCAATCCTCCATCATCTGCGGGAAAACAGGGTGCCCTTGAGCAGACGTCCGAGCTTTCCGGGATTCTGTGAAGCCCACCGGACGAAGGCGTCAGCTATATCCTCCTGCTCTGTCAGTGAGGCTCCGACTTTACCCCAGAGGTCGTTGGCGATGAAAAAATCATTTATCACAGCGACAGTCTCTATGGATGAAACATATACGAGGCTGCTCATCATCGAGAGGATCGCCCGGATATCGCGCTCTCTGAACTCACGGGACACATTTATTATCACGTCGGCAGGGAGCGCGTTCAAAAGCACGGCGGCTTTCCAGAGCGGGTCCATCCTGGCCACGCATTTCAGCAGTACTGTTCGCGCTTCACTTATCAACATGCATTCCATCTGTTTCTGGCTCCGCAGGCTATTATTCGTGCAGACATCATCGTTGCATGCATGTATTCCCCACCAGTTCAATCTCTCCTGTCATACCCCAGGGTGAGAAAGAGTGACCAGGGCATAGCACGCCATGCCCCTCCCCTCTCCGACGAAACCCATTCCCTCTGCGGTCTTGCACTTTATGCTGACTTTCCCTGTCTCGACTTCGAGTGCACCTGAAACCTCTTTTCTCATGGAATCGACGTACTGGGACAGGCGGGGCTTTTCGGCGAGAATAATGGCGTCCAGGCTTTCCAGGGCGTATCCTGATGCCTTCATGGCGTCATGACAGCGCGAAAGCAGAAGCATGCTCGATATTCCTCTGTATTTCTCATCTGTGTCCGGAAAATGCCTCCCGATGTCTCCTGAGGCCATCGCGCCGAATATGGCGTCGATTATTGCGTGCAAAAGCGCGTCACCGTCTGAGTGGCCTCGAAGTCCCCTTTCATACGGGATGCGCGTGCCTCCCAGCATCAGAGGGATCCCGGCCTCGAGCTCGTGGCTGTCGAATCCAAAGCCCGACCTCAGCACCACTCCGGCCGGGGCTCTCTCTTCGAGGGCCCTCCTGAGGCTCTCGACCTTTCTTTCTAGCTCATCTATTCTGCGCTGCATGGCCGCCATGATCCCGCTTTCCAGGCCCTGATGCGCCGCATGCCTCTCATCGCGCCTTCTGCCTGGCTGCCCTCCTGATCCATCCCTTGTCTTGACACGCTCTTTCAGGTACTTCCTGACTTCTTCCCGGGCCCTGAGCCTTATCTGTCCGCAGCGCTCGAGGAGAAGCGATGCCACTGTCTCGTTTCTGTGCGTAATCGCGAGGAACAGATGCTCGACCTCTATGGCCTCATCGCCCTGCGACGCCATCTCCACAACAGCCTGCTCGAAAGACCTCGTGGTGCTGGGGTCAAAGAACAGATTGCCGCCGAAATCCAGCTTTTCCCCCCATCCAGTCAGTCTGACTATCTCGTTCCTGAGAGCTTCCCTCGAGAGCCCGCAGCGCTCGAGAGTCTTCGCTGTGCAACTGTCGTCGCACAGCATGGCGTACAGCAGATGCTCGGTGCCGACGAGCTTGTGGCCCAGGCTGCGGGCCTCCTGCTGGGCGCTCTCTATCACCGCTCGTGACTTGTCATCGTATACCTCAAACATCCTTACTGACGCCTCCTCAGATCGACGACGATTTTCAGCTTTCCCGTGCGCTTCACCCTGGGAAGCGCACCTGGAGGGACGACCTCCACGATGAAAGAGCTCAGCCAGCCTTCCCTGATCACCAGATCGAGCTCAGGATTGCTGGAAAGTATCCTGTTCCGGAGCGCGATGGCCCGGTAGGCGTATCCATCGCTCTCCGTATCTGACGCCTCCACTAGCACGGAGAGGCGGTCGCGCCCGCCCTGCTCATCGGCCCTGAGCTGAAACTGCGGCGAGAGCCCTCTGTCCTGCTGCAGGAAGCGCTCGATATCGCCTGGATGGATATTCATCGCGCAGACCCGCACGACATCATCGCAGCGCCCCAGCAATTCGAAAAGCTGCTCGCTGCGACCGCAGGGGCACCTCTCAGCTGTGAGCCTGCCCCTGTCGCCTGTGCGGTATCGGATCACCGGCATCAGCCTTCTTGCCAGGGTGGTGACCACGATCTCGCCCTCTTCGCCGGGAGGCAGGGGCTCGCCGCTGTCCTCATCGACAATCTCGAGGTGCTGATACCTGTCGAACAGGTGATGGGCTCCCCCTCTGCAGTACCGGCACTGGAAGCCAATCACGCCTCCGTCCACCGACGCGTAGCCTGCCGAGATGACGCTCTTCACCGCCAGCTTCTCCTCGAAGAATCTGTGCAGTGAGCTGCTCACATGTTCTCCCCCGTAAAGGATCCTGTCCACAAGGAGTGGAGGGATGATGCTGTCAGAGCAGGCCTCCGCCACCTGCGCCAGCACAGAAGGCGAGCCTATAAGCACATTCGGGCGGAAGACAGAGAGATACTTGACTATCAGGTCCATCTCGGCGTTTCCTGCGATGGGAAGGCTTATGCAGCCTATCTTCCCGAGCGCCATTGTGGCGGCGAGAAAAGAAGTCCACAGGCTCCCTGCGAAAAAGAGGTTCGCCACCGTATCGCCGCTGCTGACCCCTGCAGTCTCGTACACCTCTCTGAGTATCGAAGCTATCCCGTCAAACTCATCGTATGTGTAATAGCCGAACTTGGGAGCTCCTGTCGAGCCTCCGCTCGCGAAGGCATAAGCGCCTGCAAGCGGCGCGGTGAGAAGATCGGTCCCCTCGGGGGGCGTGTTCCTGTATATTTCCTCTTTCGTAAGGAAAGGCACCCTGTCGACAGTGAGAGGCTCGATGCCGCTGAAAGCCCTGCTGTAGTATGGAGAATTATCCCTGGCAAAATGGAGGAGCCTCGAGAGCCTTTCTTCGCCTTCGCTTCCTGAACCGCCGATACAGGAGGCGCGCTCCTGCGAGACCCACCGCACGAGCTCTCCGAGCTGGAAAGTCCCGTCGTGGGGAGCGCCGATCTCACCCCTGTGGGCAGAGCCGGCATCTGTTATCCTCGTCACGCCGAGGCCGATGAGCGATTCGAGCAGTGAATCGCGCTCTTCCGGGGCGCAGGCCAGGATTACAGTCTGCAGGGCCGTTCTGAAGGGCCTGAGAGCCTCATGGACTTCGCTCCACTCACTGTACGGCTTCACATACAGGCAGCGATTTCCGGGAGAGATCGAAAAGGAAGGCGACGGCTCGTATATGATCGTATAATCACCGCTCCCTCTGCTGCAGAGAAGGCACCCCCTGCCTGTCGCTTCGGCAAACACGGCTCTCTCGCGGGCTTTCAGAAGCTCTATCTGCTCATCGAAGGTCGGCTCGCCCTGCGGAAGCGATGAGGCGAGCCTCTCCAGCTCCCTCCCGAGAATCGATGTGAAGTCCATTATGGCCCGGCTGTCGCCCTCGATATAGATCACCTGCGGCGACGAGCAGGCCCTGGACTCCCACATCACGACATCGAGAGCCAGAGCTCCAGCCAGAGCCTCAGGATCTCCGCCTGTGAGAGCGCGGTTCGTGACGACTCCGAAGCCATACTTCGGCCCGTGCTCTATCAGCCTCACGCCTGGCGGAAGGTCATCGCGGTATGCCATTACGGCCTCCCTGCCGCCCCACACAACTATGGCGTCGCAGTGCTCCTTCAGGAACCTCGTGGTGTCCACGTCATCGCTGCCGAAAGAGAGGATTGAGAAGCTGCCTGACAGCAGGCCTTCGCTGTCTGCATCTCTGAGGCTCTGCGCAAAGAGCATCGGGAAAAGGGGGTCTGCTCCGGAGCATTTCAGTATGTTGACGTTCTTCGTGAGGAAGCCTGCCACCAGGCTGTCGACTGCGCCGACGAATACATTTCCGGCGCTGACGTGCAATACTGTGCCGAGCGGCCCTGCCATGACGGAGAGCCCGCTGCCCTCTGTGCCGGACCACCGATCCAGAAGGGCCGGATCCCCGAGCTCTCTCTCTACCTTCAGCTCGAGGCTCTCTCTCGTGAGAAGCGATGCCATGGCGTCGAGAGCCTTTTCAACCATGGATTGATGGAAGCCGGTCAGCGCCGGCATATTCTGCAGCGCCTTTCTGCGCAGATGAAAGCTCCTGTCACTCCACAGCTTTCCAGCCGAGACAAGAACATCCACTATCGATTCGAGCCTGATGCGCCGAAGCGCTTTCTGCCTCAGGCGGGCCTCTTCCATCATCTGTTCGAGAAAACCAGTTGAAAAGGCGCCGATCTCCTTGAAATCTCCCCAGAAATACTGCAGATTGCCGTTCCTGAAGCTCTCTTTCATGTTCTGCCTTCCTCGTCGCGCTCCAGAATATCCAGCGCTGCGATGGCGCAGCCGCGGTGCTTCCGGACGCCACCCCTGCCGAGGAGCTCAAACCAGGGGCCGTTTCTCCCACATTCACACCGCTCATGCATTATCGCCACATCGGTCGTCAGCAATGATACGGCAGGGTAGCTCGAATGATAGGGAGTGAAGAGGTGGAGGAGTCCCTTCTCGCCGAAAGGCAGGGCTTCAAGGGTCATGGGATGTCGTACTATCGCCCTCGAGTATATGGGAACGTGAAACCTGCCATCCTCGCACTCGCAGTAAGGCACGCCATGCTCGACCATGCCCATAAGGTCGCGGATATTCTGCGCAGGGATGCCGAGCCATTCACTCACTTCAAGCCTGAACCTGTCTTTCGGCACCTCCCTGTCGCCGAGTGTCTTCCAGCCTCCCCCTATTATCACAAAACTTCGGGCGCCGAACGAGAAGGGGGCTCCGCGCTCGCGCATATATTGGGACAGCACGTCATACAGAAAGCTGGGGAAGCCGACGATGCGCATCGGGAGGCCTGCCTTCGAATACCGCTCAAGGGCGCTGCAGCATCCGGCCCTGTTCAGCTCAAAGCTTCCTTTTCTGCTGTCATACTGTATCGCATAGTAAATTCTGTTGACAGACGTGAGGCCTGTCAGAAGCCTGTCTGAATAAGCAGTCCCCAGGTCCTTCGCAATACGCGGGTCGTAGTTGAACAGGAGATAGTTCACATTCTCCTCTTTCGACGCCATGCCGAAAGATGCGTAGATGTTCCATACTATCTTCCTTATCCGCCTGAGAGAGCGCCTGTCAAGCGATATCTCGCTCCTCGTGCCTGTAGTTCCGCTCGAACTGAGAACGAGATGCACTCTCTCGGGCTTCACGCTCACGAAGCTGTGCTCCTTCAGCACATTTACAAAAAGCCATGGGATCGAAAAGATATCCTGATATCCCGCCAGATCGGCAGGCGTGAATCCTCTGTGAATGCAGAGGCTCCTGAAAGCCCCGCAGTTTCTGAAATGATACGAGAAAGCTGTCTTCATGGCCCCGAGAAACATCAGATCGCTCTCTTCTGAAAAGGAAAAGGCATCCCTGCATGCGATCAGGGCATCGACGTCACTGTCAGACATCTTCCAGCTCCTCCCAGAGGCGCTGCGAATATATCTTGAAAAACGCCATCAGATACAGCTTGGCCTCCTCGGTCAGCTTGAGCCCCCTGAAGTGGGGCGGCACAAAGGTGCAGCAGGTGACGAGATAGTCGAGCCTTGTGCCGTCAGGCTCCAGCCTCGCCGCCGGAAAGTAAGCGCAGGGAAGAAACTGGGCCACATAGGCCATTCTCTGTATGTCCGGATCCCTGGCGGGGATCAGGAACTCGAGATAGCCCGCTCCCATCGACTCGCAGTAATCGGCTATCGCCAGCAGCACTGAGAGCAGGTCCTCCCTGTCTGTCTTTATGCCCATGAGACTCCCGTATCCGTCGATCTCCGAGTAGTGCAGGTAGACGACTGTCTTCCCGTCTTTCGTGTACAGCTTGAGCTGCGGGTAGTGGAGAGGGTAGAAGCTGAAGATCAGCTCTCCCTTGTCTCTCGCCTTATAGTATTCCCACTCTATCTCAGCAGACTTCTCCATCAGGAACTCGAGCTTTTCCGTGCCTGTTCCACGCTCCACCTTTACCTGCTCGACACGCGCCATCTCGAGGCCCAGCATATCCCTGATTATGGCGTAGATCATGTCAGATTCATGGGTCAGGACCGGATTCTTCCTCCTCTTGTCGAGCACGCCTTTCCTGTACAGAACCTTCAGTCCGTGCGTCTCATAGCGCTTCACCTTCCTGACGTTCGGGAACATCCCTGTGTCGATGAACCCCAGCCCTTTAAGATCGCGGTAAAAGCTCCTGGACACGAAGGTCCTGACAACCGCGTACATCAGCTCGCAGAAGGAATTCTCCTCCATCAGGTATCTGATCCCCCTGGCTATCGTCTTGACCATCATCCTGTGGCCGCGACAGCCGGGATGAACCACTCCTGCAAAGGTCTTGCCAATAAGATCCTTCGGATCCACGACAAAAAGGACGGAGCCCATAATCTGTCCGTCCTGCTCGTTGAGAAGCCAGAGATAGTTGGGATCATGAATCGCCCATTTCATCTTGTCGCGGTCGTTGACCTCCGGAAGGGTGTAGTTTCCGCCATAGACAATGTCGTAAAGGGCCTTGATGCTGTCCATGTCCTTCTCTTCGGCAACCCTGAGCCGCACTGTCAGATCAGGCGAGACTTCGAGCAGTTCATTGATCTGATGGACCTTCCTGTCACTGCCTCCATCAAGGGCGGGCTGAGCCTCCGAGCCGCTGTCCATTCTCTCCTCCACCTTCCGTTGATCTCAATGAGCACGCTGCATTCCCCAATGTATAGTATTAAACGAAAGATTTCACCTTCCTCTCTATCTGAGCAATGGAGAGGCATAATGAGCCCGGGGAGTGAAGCATAAAGGCCCAGCAATCCAGAGATGATACGAAATTGTCTCACAGTGCCATTCTTTTCAGGAGAGACAGAAATAAAGAAGGGTATTACAGCTTTACGTTGAATAACACTAATGTGGCGTATTATTAACAAAGGAGGCTACAGCAGTGAGTGACACAATAAACCTTGAATACAAGATGAAAAAGGGGGAGGAGATCAGATATAAGACCATAGTGGACTCTGATCAGTCCATCAAGGAAAATGATGTCAAGCAGGACATGAAATCCCATCTCGAGATGGTTATGCTTCAGAAATGCAACGATCTGGCGGCAGACGGCTCGATGAATATAGACGTCATCATCGAATCAGGAAGCCTGAAGAGAGACGGGCAGGAAGAGCCTCTTCCCAATGTCGGGCAGGTCATCAACATGACCATGAAGAAAAACGGCGAGATAGTAAAAACAAGTGTCGATATGCCTTTCACTCAGCCTCCTTTCCCTTCGAAGGCGATAAAGAAGAAGGATACATGGCAGGAAAAGAGCACGGTTAACATCCCAGGCCGGGCAGAGCCCATTACACTGAACTATAATTACATCCTGTGGGATTTCACCAAGGCGGAAGGATATGAGTGTGCCGAGATCAAGGTGAGCTGCCCTGAGAACAGGGTCACACTCCAGGAAGGCGTTGAGCAGGTTCTCTCTGCAACAGGCACAACCTACTTCTCACATAAGGAAGGCATGCTCGTCAAATCAGAGGTCGAGACAAAGACTGACATAACTGCGCCCAACAACGCAGCAGTGAAGACACATATCAAAGTCCGCGTCGAGCTCGTGGACAAGAAATCATCGGGAAGCGGCGTCTCGGCAGCCCAGGATGACTTCCAGATCGCCAAGTAGCGCCAGCCTGTAAAAGTACATCAATGAAGCCTTCTCCTTTAAAGGAGAAGGCTTCTTCATTCTGTCCCGAAGCTTCTATTATTTCGCCATAACAGTGCGGTTTGCCTGTCCCCGCAGGGGGAATTCCAATTCGTGAGCGGTCTTTCAGTTGCGGATGAGCGCTCTCATTGTCTGCCTCGTGAAGATCTTGACCTGCTCAGGCGTCAGGATCTCCCTCACCTGGAAGAACTCGTCTAGATAGAGGCGCTGTCTCGCCCGCTCCAGCTCTATTATCTCGTTGAGCTTCGCTTCTATCTTCTTCCTGTCCGGCGTGGCCTCGCGAAACAGCTTCACAAGCTCGAACTTCTTCTCCTTTATGCTGAAGCTCACGTCCTCCTGCCTGTCTTCAAAGCCCTTTCTTATCTTCATGAGCTTTTCCTTCTGCTCGGCGTTCAGGTTCATGCCGCCTTTCTCCCTGTCTCCGCAGGGAGGGGATAAAGAAGGCTGAGGCGTGGCGTCACGCTCCTTCTCCGCATATACAGGGGAATCTGCAGGCAGAGCTGTGAGCACCAGCACCGTCAAAAACATTACGATGAAAAGCCGCCCTCGGTTCATCTTCACACTTCCTTTCGCGTCATAGGGCTCCCTCTGCCATCTCGGTGATGATTCGCTGCGTCCCTTCCATGATGGACTCTCCCTTGTCACCGAGAGGGATATCGGGATAGATTGACGATTCACTTTCAGATGTCTCGCCAAGGTAATCAGGCATCGATATTATAGAGTGCACTCCGGCTAGCATTTTGCTGTCTTCCCGCTGCCAGGCCAGGCGATAGTCCACTGCCTGGCTGTATGCCGAATATTCAATGGGCTTCCACGCCCTGTATGAGGAGCTTGAAAGGCTTTCCGACCTGTCATGTGAAGGCACCAGAATCACTGCAGCCACTATCATCAGAATCGAGCATACCGCAACGGCCAGAACGGATCGCACTGCAGGAGCGAGGCTCTGCAGAAACCCTCTCCCTGTCTCTCTCTCCTTCTGCCAGAATCGGGCCCTGTACATGCTGTCAGGCTCAACCTCCATCCAATTGTCGAGGAGATCCCATGTTTTCCTGTGAGCGCTCTCTTCTGCCGCACATGTGCCGCACTTTGACAGGTGAGCCGCCATCGCCTCCATCCTGTCGGCAGACAGCGCCTCTTCGCAGTATTCAGGCAGATTGTTTTGAACTTCGTTGCAGTTCATCTCGTCATCCCTCTCGAAACTATTTTCTTCATCTCGCCCAGTCTTTCAGACTGTCCTTCAGGGCAAGCCTGGCCCTGTGAAGTCTCGACTTTACGGCGGCGAGAGATATTCCCAGCGTCGATGCCATGTCTTCATAAGACATGTCGTGATATTTGTGCAGTATGACAGCCGCCCTCTGATCTTCAGGAAGCGCCATAACAGCCTCCTTTACGATCCTCGACAGTTCATTCCTCTCGATCTGCCTTTCCACCTGGCTCTCCTCCGCGGCACCGGCGCCTGCGCTCTCGGCCATTTCCTCCACCGATGCAGGGACATCCTTCCTCTTTACGGCCCTCTTCTTGAAGCACAGGTTCATCGTCACCTTGTAGAGATAGGTGAAGAAGCGCGAGCGTCCCTCGAACCCCTTTATACCCCTGAATATCCTTATGAAAACCTCCTGTGCGATGTCCTCCGCCTCCTCTCTGGTGCAGCCGTAAAACCGGTATATCAGGTTCAAAACCGGCTTGTAGTGCCGCTCCATGATGGCGTTGAATGCGCTCGAGTCGCCTCGTTTTATCCGTTCTATGCATTCAAGGTCAGGATCCAAGAGAGGTATCCTCCTGTAATATAAGACCCTCAATGGGTCTGAAAAGTTTCGTTTATAGAGGGGACTGACTCCTTTTTTTGAAGAAAAAGGAGTCAGTCCCCATGGCTGGCACGTACATTAAAAGAGGGCCTCATTGCTGAGGCCCTCTCGCTTAGCTTTAAGCGAACCTTAGAACTTGACCTTGAACTCGGTCATGATCTGCACGCCGTTCCAGCTGAACGGGTTGACGTCTCTCCATGTTGTGGAGGCTACGCCTGCTGCATTCGATCTGACGTTTCTGGTCGGTGTGAGGCTTGAGCCGATCTTGTCCTGTGTGGAGAAGAACTGCACGTTGAGGCCCCACTCTGTGTTCTTGTTGATCTTGTAGTCAAAGCCAAGGTAAGGTATGGACTGCTGTGAATCCATGTTCTTGAATGTGCTGCTGCCTGTGTTCATTGCATACAGCCAGTAGATGTTGTTAGGATCGTAGTGACCAGTGATGTTTGCCCAGTCATATCCGATTCTGCCAGTGAATCTCTCATTGAACGGATACTGCAATCCAATGTGGAATCCCTGAACGTTGAAGTCGATATGGTTGGCGCTGGCGGCCGGTCCTGACCACCAGTTGCCTGAACCGAGATTGTACACGCCGTTTACGACCATTCCTGTAGGTCTGTAGAAGCGCTGGTTGTAGTAGTTGGCATCAACAATGAGTCCTGACTCGGGGAACTTGTAGTCCACGCCGATCTGGAAGTTGTCGGTCTTACCAGTGGGATCCTCGAGGGGTCTTGCCCAGTTGGCCACTGTGTTAGGTACTGCTGAGTTCCAGCCGTAGTATGTTCCCATTGCGTACGGTGTGAAAACTGGATCTATGAAGCCTGGTGTGTAGCCCATCACGAGTGAGTTGGGCACCCAGTTGGCTGCGCCTCTGCCTGACAGAGCGCCTGCATAGTATCTGATGTCGTATACGCTGGTGGTCTTCTGCTGAAGGCCTTCGTATGATGCCCAAATCTTACCCTTCTCATCCGGGAATCTGTAGGTTACTTTGAACTTCCAGCCCTGTCTGTTGTTCGGGTATGTGTCTGAATCGTGGAGCTGGTACATGCCAGGGTAGTATGACATCTGCGGGAATCTCCACAGGCTCTGGTTTACGCCGCCGACTGTGGGGTATCTGAGAGTCATCGGATCGAAGAACGCATCAGCTGCCTTGTAGGTGAGGTCCAGGTCGAGCTTGCCCTGTGCAAGTGTTGCACCGAGGCCGGCTCTTCCGGCGCCACCGGTCTTTGAGAAGCCGGAGTTCATGTTGGGCTTCCAGGTGCTGTTCGCATACTCGATGAAGAAGCGGAGCTGGCTGGGATCCCATTTGTAGCTGAACTTGGCATTCCAGTTGCTGGTGCACTGTGGGCCGTAGCCACCCATTGTGCCGTCATTGATGAGGGCGTTGGGTGTGTTCAGGTTGGTGCCTGAGGCATAGGTGAAGATTGGGGATCTGTTGATCCAATCTGTGTTTGCGACTGTGCCGTTCACTGCGGGGTTGCCGCCGGCGAGCTGCACTGCATAGTAGCCAGAAGGATTAACCCACTGGAACGGGTTTGTCATTGCGTTGCCGTAGGGGCCAATCTGATTGACGCCGTTGCCCATGTATGTCCAGATACCGTTGGTGGTGGTCTGACCAACACCAGTGCTGTTCATGTAGTCGTTGACTGCGCGAAGGTAACCGATCTTGAAGTTACCGCCGCCGAAGCGCCAGTTGAAATCGAGACCGTATGCCCAGTTGTTGTAGTCTGAGCCGTAGTACTGATTGGTCTGTGTTGTTGCCACGCCGGCGATGTAGGCCGGTGTTGTCGATGTTGCTGCGCCGAGCACGCCTCTGTAAGGATCTGCATCAACCAGCTTGGTTGCGAAGACTTCCCAGTCCATATCGGCGAGGAAGTGGGTTGTGCCGAACACTCTGAAGCCGTAGTTGTTGAGATACTCGGGGCCGTTCACACAGGGATTGGGCACGCCGGCGTAAAGCATCGGCTCCATGTTGGTCTCGCCGAATGAGCCGCCGATGAGCTTGATTCCTGATGTCTTATGTTTTACCCAGAAGTTGTCGAGAACCATTCTGGTCCAGGGCTGATTGTTCATTCCCTGGGGATCTCCGGTCATGTTGAACGGAGTTGCTGTGAACGCGTTGCAGTTATAAGGGGCGCTCACGCCGTAGAAGGCGTTTACTACCGGGTCGCCCATCGATGTGTATGCTGCCAGCTCGAGGCCTGCATCGATCTCATCGTTTATCTTGGCATTGATGCCGAGAGTTGCCTTCACTGAGAAGCCAGTTCCGTTTGTGAGCGGTCTGCCTGTTCTGTAGTCGGCAACCGGCCATACACCGTGATAGAACGGGTTGAGGTTTGCGCCGCCCTGGTTTCCAACCATCTGGTTGTAAACGTGGCTTGAATTGAAGATGCTGCCGATTGATGCGTTGTTCGGCTGGTTGAAGCCGAATGTCGCTACGTTAGGTCTTGAAGGAATAATCGCTGTTGCCGGGAAGTTGCCGGCTGCATCGGTGAGGTTCGGACCCCACTGCTGATATGAATTGGTGGCTGTGCTGACTGCTGCGGGGAAACCGCTGATAGCAACCGAGCTGTTGCCTGCCCAGCCGAGGCCGGTTGTGGCTGCCACTGTCGCTGACTGTGTTGCATATGACTGATAGAGATATGCGTTTGAGCCCACATGGATCTCGGCGCCTCTGACTCCTGTGTTCTGGAATCCCTGGGTGACGAGCATGCTGTCAATTTCGCCGTAGAAGGTGATTCTCTCGAGCTCGGTGACTCTCTTGTCGAGTTTGCTTACATTTTCTTCCAAGTTGGTCACGCGGACACCCAGAGCATCTAACTCATCTTTGAGCTGCATGACGAGCTTTCTGAGCTCTTCAAGGTCTGCTTTGGTCGCGAATGTTGCGTGCTCCTGATCGTTCTTGGCCAGGAAGCGGGCAATAACCATTGCCATCTCGTAACGGGTTGCGGCTCTGTCGCCTTTGAAGGTCCCATCGGGATAACCTTCCACCAAACCTTTTGCTGCCAGATTTGCTACGGCATCTCTTGCCCAGTGCTCATCGGGCACATCTCCGAAGAGAGGTGCTGAGAATGCTGGGGCTACAAGCACGAAGAACAATGCCGCAACAAGTAGCCAGGTATACTTCTTCATTAAATTAACCTCCTTATGTGTTTGATACGCTTACTTGATCATTTTGCGCCCCTCGAGGTTTTGAAGGAGTATCCTGGTTGTCTCCCCTCTTCCTCTCGAGGCTTTCGTCCATTAACGCATTCCCGTCGCAGGCCTTCTGCCTCTTCATCACCTCCTTTTGACCGTTAATGACAGGAACGCAGATAAATGCACTGCTGCCTTATGCAGGCAAAAAATTTCTCTAGGTATTCTTCGAAGGCTTTTATAAATCCTTCCTGCCTGGAAAAAATTTTGCCTGAATTTCACAATAGCCTTTCCACTGGGGCGAAAGGCTGCCGGGAGCAGAATCCCGAAAGTCGGCTTCTCTTTAAATTCGTCGGATCCCGGCTTATCCCTTTACTGCAAATAACCCATCTGCTACGCGCTTCACGACGATTCAGGCGCCATATACCGGCTCCGGGTCATGACCGGAAAGCTCTCCTCAAGGTGACAGATACAGGCGATCATGACTCCCGGCGCCCATGCCCTGATAATGTGATCACAGTGTTTTCATCCGACAGTATGGCATATGGCACCATAAAGAATCAAAGAATATGGAATTCAGAATATAGAATTAGAATAGAGTGTTATCATGATCTACATCTAATAAGATCATGCCGATATACCATATATCGATCGGATCATTCATTTATTTCACGCCGCATAAAAAAGTAGTGGCCGCCTCCCATGGCGGCCATCGCGACAATTACATCATGAAAATGAAGAGATAACATCATGCAGGGCGGGATGTGGCCTCCATCTCCAGGAAGGATTGGATGAACGGATCGATATCGCCATCGAGGACACCCTGGGTGTTGCCGATCTCCCTGTCTGTGCGGTGATCCTTCACTACAGTGTAAGGGTGAAGGACATAAGAGCGAATCTGGTTCCCCCATGCGATGTCCTTGTGCTCGCCTCTCAACTCGGAGAGCTTTTTCTCCTGCTCCTGGCGCTCCAGCTCGAACAGGCGCGCCTTCAGGATCTTCATGGCAGTTGCGCGGTTGTAGTGCTGTGAGCGCTCATTCTGGCACTGCACGATAATTCCTGTGGGTATGTGCGTGATCCTGATCGCCGAATCGGTCTTGTTTACATGCTGCCCGCCCGCTCCGGAGCTCCTGTATGTATCAATCTTCAGATCCTCGGGATCGATCTTGATGTCTATCCTGTCATCGCGCTCAGGGATTACCTCCACCTGCGCGAACGACGTGTGCCTGCGATGAGCGGCATCAAAAGGAGAGAGCCTCACGAGGCGGTGGATCCCGCGCTCGGCCTTCAGAAGGCCGAAAGCCTTCCTGCCTGTAACCATTATCGTCGTGGACTTGACTCCGGCTTCCTCGCCGTATGAAAGATCAGCCACTTCCGTCTTCATGTCGTGCGTGGCGGCCCAGCGCAGATACATGCGCATCAGCATCTCGGCCCAGTCCTGGGCGTCCGTGCCTCCGGCGCCTGCATGTATGGACAGGATGGCGTTGTCGTTGTCGTATTCTCCGGAGAGGAGGGCGTCGACCTCATATTCATTGAGCTTCTTCATCAGCTGCTGCAGTTCATTCTCGAGCTCTCTCTCGGCAGTTGGATCCTCGTCGGATATCAGCTCCCTGTAGACCGAGATGTCTTCCAGCCTCTTGTCCAGCTCTTTGCAGATCTCTATCGGAGCCTTGTACTTGTTGATTTCATCATAGATGCCCTGCGCCTTCTGCGGATCATCCCACAGATTGGGCTCTGCAAGCTCCTTCTCGAGCTTTTTCAGGTTTTCATTTGCGCCAGCGAGGTCAAAGATACTCCTTGATTTTTTCTACTCTCTTGACCGCATCTTCTATGTCTTTTTCTGTCTGTGCTAACACTTCCATTACCTCCCGCAGCATTTTTTATATTTTTTCCCGCTCCCGCAAGGGCACGGCTCGTTTCTTCCGACTTTCTCGGATTTCTTTGCCACGACAGCGCTCCCATCATCGGAGCGGTTCGTGCCTGTCACCTGCACCTTTCTCTTTTCCTTCATCGAATCCACCTGAACCTGGACCCTGAACAGGAACTTCACAGTATCCTCCTGGATCCTCTCCTTCAGATTTTCAAAGGCGTCGAAGGCCTCGTTTATATACTCGATGCGCGGGTCCTTCTGGCCGTAAGCCCGGAGGCCGATTCCCTCGCGCAGTATATCCATCGAGTAGAGATGATCTATCCACTTTTCATCGAGAATCCTGAGCAGAGCAAAGCGCTCGAGCTGCCTCATCACCTCTCCGGACAGCATCTCCTCCTTCTTGTCGTAGGCTTTGACAGCCCATCCCTTCAGAAGCTCCTCGAGATCTTCAACTCGATCGGCAGTCATGTCTTCCAGCTTTATCTTGAATGGGGTGGGAAACTCATCTCTGAAGCTGTTGAAAAGCCCCTCCCGATCCCACTGGTCTGGATGCACATGGGGAGGAGCATACATAGCCATCATTTTGCTTATCTGATCGGAAATCATGTTCATCAGGTGAGGCTTCAGCTCCTCGCCGGTCAGGATCTTCCTGCGCTCGTCATATATGACCTCGCGCTGCTTGTTCATCACGTCGTCATATTCGAGCACCTGCTTTCTTATGTCGTAGTGATGCATCTCCACCTTTGTCTGGGCATTCTCTATCGCCTTCGAGATCCACTTGTGCTCAATCGGCACGTCATCTTCGAGGCCGAACCTCTCCATGAGGCCCGAGATCTTGTCTGACCCGAAAAGGCGCATCAGCTCGTCTTCAAGCGCCACATAGAACCGGGAGCCGCCCGGGTCTCCCTGCCTTCCTGAGCGGCCTCTGAGCTGGTTGTCGATGCGCCTCGACTCATGCCGCTCCGTGCCAATGATGAACAGGCCTCCGCATTTCTTTACCTCTTCGGTCACATCCGGATCAGGAGGGCTCCCTCCCAGCACGATGTCCACGCCGCGGCCCGCCATGTTCGTCGCTATTGTCACAGCGCCTTTCCTGCCTGCCTGGGAGATGATCATGGCTTCCTTTTCGTGATACTTTGCGTTCAGGATCTGGTGCGGGATCCCTTTCCTCTTCAGCATGAGACCGAGCGTCTCGGATTTCTCGATGGAGCGGGTTCCGACCAGAACAGGCTGACCCGACTTGTGCAGCCTCTCAATTTCTTCCACTACGGCGTTGAACTTCGACTGCTCATTCTTGTACACTACATCGGCGTTGTCGATACGGATCATGCTTCTGTGAGTGGGAATTATCACAACGTCGAGCCTGTAGATGTCGCGGAACTCTTTCTCCTCTGTGGCGGCCGTTCCTGTCATCCCTGCGAGCTTGTGGTAGAGGCGGAAATAGTTTTGGAACGTGATCGAGGCCAGAGTCTGATCTTCAGAGCGCACCTTCAGCCCCTCCTTGGCCTCGATTGCCTGATGGAGCCCGTCCGAGTAGCGACGGCCGAACATCAGGCGCCCTGTGAACTCGTCGACGATCACAATCTCGCCATCCTTTGCCACGTACTCTACATCCTTCTTGTACAGCTCCTTGGCCCGGAGCGCCTGGTTTATCTGGTGGGCAAGCTCCATGTTCACGTTGTCGTACAGGTTCGTAACGCCAAGGTTGGACTCGACCTTCGCCACGCCATCATCTGTCAGAGGCACCGAATGGGCTTTCTCGTCGACTGTGTAATCAGCTCCCTTTTCGAGCTTCTTGGCAAGTCTCGCGAAGCGGTAATAGAGCTCGGTGCTCTCAACTCCCCTCCCTGAGATGATCAGAGGGGTCCTGGCCTCATCTATAAGGATCGAGTCCACCTCGTCGACTATCGCGAAGTAAAGCTCGCGCTGCACACAGTCGCGGATATCGAGGACCATGTTGTCTCTCAGGTAGTCGAAGCCGAACTCGTTGTTCGTTCCGTAAGTGATATCGGCGCCATATGCCTCCTGCCTCGTGATGGGCTCCTGCATATCCAGTCCCGGATCGTCGTTGTGATAGTCGGGGTTGTACCGATACGCCACATCGTGCTGAATGGACGCCACCGAAAGCCCCAGAGCGTGGTATATCGGTCCCATCCACCTGGCATCGCGCTTTGCCAGGTAGTCGTTCACGGTAACGACGTGGACTCCTCTCCCCAGCAGCGCGTTGAGGTATACAGGCGCCGTTGCCACGAGCGTCTTTCCCTCGCCGGTCTTCATCTCAGAGATTCTGCCCTGATGGAGCACTATTCCGCCGATGAGCTGCACATCGAAATGCCTGAGGCCGAGCGTTCTCCTGCTGGCCTCCCTGACTGCCGCAAAAGCCTCTGGAAGAAGATCTTCCAGATCATTCTCCTCCTTGATCCTGTCCCGGAACTCCTCTGTCTTCTTCTTCAGAGCCTCGTCGGAGAGTTTCTCCATGTCCGGCTCCAGCTCGTTTATCTTCCTGACCTCGCGCTCGAGCTTCTTTACTTCTCTTTCATTCCCATCAAACAACTTCTTGACTAACTGTAACATGATACACTCCTTAACTATATCGCACATTTCACCGCAACTGGAAAAATGCTGCACTTTCAACTGCAATGGTTCGCTTCAACAGGGCCATTCCCTGCATCTAATCCCGAAAGTCCTCCCGGCGCCCTACAGTAAAAATGCTGATGGCTGTAAACCATCAGCGCGGAACTGTCCCATTAAGTTTTTCAGCTGTCTTTCAAAGACTTCCGGCGATCTCTACGGCCTGATGGCTATCCCAAAAGGCCTGCTCGTTGTGGTGGCGGTGGTGGTCTGTATTGCCGAGTTTATATCCGTATTTATCACCGTCACAGTTCCTTCCTTGTTGTTCGCGACAAAAACCCTGCTTCCGGCAGAGTTGATGCCTATTCCCATAGGACCCTTTCCGGTGTTGACAGTTGCTATTACGGCGCCGTTTCTGCCATCTATGACTGTCACGCAGTTCGAGCCGTTGTTGGTGACATAGACCCTGTCTCCCCGGGAGTTGCAGACTATCCTCATCGGCTGGATGCCGACCCTTATCTTGCCGAGGTGCTGCATGTTGGCCGCCGAGATCACCGAAACATCGCTGCTGTTGAAGTTGGCGACAAACAGGAACTGCCCGTTCGGAGTCATCGCTATTCCCTGAGGGTAAGCGCCGACCAGGCAGGACGATACTGTCGCTCCTCCTGCCTTGCTCACTGCCAGCACCTCTCCGGCCTGGGAAGACGCCATCGCCACATAGACCATGTCCGTTCCGACAGCGAGGGCTCTCGGCTGCGAGTCAGGAACGCGAACAGGCTTCACTCTCAGATAGCTGATCGCGGTGCTCGTCTGCGGCGATATGACAAGAACTCCCGGCGTGGCCGACGATACCGAGACATAGACGTTGCCGTCAGGCCCTCTCGTCATGTCCGTCACGATTCCTCCTGTCGGAATCGAGCCGACCACCTTGTTGCCTCCTGACACATCGATGACCATTAAGTACTGGCTGTCAGTAGAGACAAAGAGCTTCGAGCCCGAAGTGTCAAAGCACATCCAGTAAGGCTTTGCATTGAGATTTACAAACTTCATATCCCTTGGCGCGTTGGGGTCCATCACCGTCAGGTTATTTGGATAATAGCTGACAGGCGTCTGAAGATCTCCTGTTCCGCCAGGGGGACGGAGCTCAGGAGTAGGGAAGCCGGTCAGATTGTCCAGATTGGCGCCGTTTGCAAGCGCAGATTTGAACTGGAGCGTCGACATGTTGCTGCCCGGCAGAGGCATCTGGTTTCCAGGCGTGGAGGATGAGCCTGGCGCCGCAATGGCCGCATATGCGACATAAACGGCGTTGGGAATTGCCACCTCGCTGGGGCCGTATCCGCCTGATATGCCTGGAGCAGTCTTCTTCCTGTTCATAACAATCGTGACGTTGGCAGGAGCTCTTCCCTCCACCTTCACCTGCTTCGTCACCGTGTTGTATCCCTCCTTGATTGCGGCTATGTTATACACACCGTCAGGGAGGTCGGAGAACCAGAACCAGCCCATTATGTTCGTTCTGGCCTCGAACTTCGTGCCCTCTATCATGACGAGGACTGCGTCCACACCCTTCTGTATCCTCTGCTCAGGGTTCGTTACACCCATCGCCTCGCCGCCTGCCGATTCAACTATATATCCTATTATCGGAGCAGCGTTCGCGGCCATGCCTGAAAGCAGCACAAACGCCACCACCAGCGCCGCCATGACATAGATATGTCTCATGCCACATCACTCCCTTTTTTCCCGATAAAATACTTTTCAGCAAGCACCACTGCGGCATAGTCATCCACAGGCTCCCTGGGAACCTGCAGCGTAGTCGGGATGAACCACCAGAGTCCTCTCGGCGGGTTCTCCCTGAAGTACTTCCTGCGCGCCTCTTCAGTGGAATGTCTTTCGTCGACCACTTCGAGCGGCAGTTCCTTCTGCATGTTCCTGATCCGCTCCCTTATCTTCCTCGAGAACGTTCCAGAGCCGACCAGTATCTTTTCCGGACTGTAAGCCGCTAGCACATCCTCGAGCTCCTTCTCGATGTTTACAGTGCTGACTACCTTTTTATACTTGACTTCGAGCAGATCGGTCACTACGGCAAGGCCGCACTTGTCTTTCCCGGGGTCAAGAGACACAACGAGACGTTCCAAAACTTTCTCCCCTTATATACGCTGCAGGCTGTCAGTTTATTCCACGACACCCGAGAGCTTTCCGCGCCTGTACCGGGATCCTCCGCCCTGCAGGAAGAGCCTCCCCGTCGATCGCACCAGTCGGGCTTCTGACTATAGTATAGTGTAAACAGCGATTAAAAACAAGTAATCACCAAAGATCACAGTTCAGATCAGGTCTCCCGGGGAGCTCATCCACCCCATGGTTCACTCGATCACAGGATCACTGCCTGGTGATCACATGATCATCTGTTCACCAGATCACTATAGATAAACCTCTCTACAGCGGGCTCAATTTCAATTTAAACGAAAGAGGCCCCGATGTTCTGAGGTCCGAGAGAGCGCAGGCCGACACTTCCACCCAGCCTCCATATGAATAAATCTCATTTTCAGCAGCACTTATATCGGAAAACGGGATATCGATGAGGGATTTTCGCCGCGGGACGCGGAGCATTCCCTTCCGCTCGGCCTTTTGCTCCACCTCCTCGAGGAATTCCATCATTTCGGAAAATATCTTCTCCTCGTTCTGATCTCCCTTGATATGAGTGGAAAAGAGAGTCTCGCCCTTCCTGAAGATCACCGGGTCGGGAAGAACCGAGATCCCGACTTTCACCTTCTCCTTGAAATACGCGTTTTTCCTCGAGTAGATCACCACCACCACCGGTCGGTTATCTGCTGCGATCCCGTCTGCGCACCTGCCCACCTCTTTCCTGTCATATTCGAGAAGATCTGTCTTTTTCGAGCTGCCCAGCAGCGCAACCTTCGAGAAAAGGGCAAACTCGTCGTTCCGCTGCTCCACATCTGAAGAGGTGCGGGTCAGTATGTCCTCGAGCTGTCTGTCTATGGCGGCTGTCCCCCTGGAAGGATTCACTACTCCCATGGCAATAGGCTCATTCAGCTGGTAAAGCGCAGTATTCCTGTGCAGAGTCCTGTTCTGCGCATCTATCTCCCTCTGAAGCTCTGTCTTTTCAGTCGACAGCGCCTTCATGCCCAGCAGAGCCACTCGGGCGCGCTGGGAAAAGAAGGCTATCATCGTTATCGTGAACAGCGAGATGAACATCCCCACCGCCACTGTGATCAGTATCGAAGTGTAACGCGGCCTGAGCCCGAGGAAGCTCATCTTGCGCCTTCCCACCTGGCGTCCGAACTGATTGCCCAGATAGGAGAGCAGCCCTCCGATGCACAGTGCAACGAACACTACTAACAAACCACGAGCCATAGTCTATCCTGCCGCCCTTTTCTAGCTCCTGCTTGCCTTGATTAAAAGATAGATCCCGGCCACTCCGAAGATGATATTGGGAGCCCACGAGCCCAGAACAGGAGGAAGCGTGCCGTTCTCGCCGAGCGCTCTCCCCACCGTCATGAGCACATAATAAAGCAGGATGAAGACCAGGCTCAATCCGAGGCCGATGGACGTGCTCGTCCTGTGGGGTCTCAATCCAAGAGGTATCCCGAAGAGCCCGAAGACAAATCCTGTAAAGGGCAGGGCCAGCTTCTGATGGTAGATCACGTCGTAGCGCTTGTACAGGCGCCCGTAGCTGTCATTCGAGCCCGATTTGTCTCCCATCATCCTCATGAGCTGGAGCTTCTGACTCAGCCTCTCTCTGTTCATCTCCTCCGGCTTTCTGTCCCTCCTGGCCAGCTCAGAGGGGGATTCATCGACAGGAAGCCTCCCGACCTCAGACTTTGATTCGTATTTGATCCCCTGGTTCTCATCAAAGTCATATGTTCTTGGATCGATCAGTCTCCACATGTTGTTCTCCCATACGGCCTTGGGCGCATATACCTCCCTGAGACGGTGGTTGTTCTTGAAGTAGAAGATCATCACGCCTCTCAGCATTCCCCGCTCTTCATCGAGGTTTTTAGCGAAGATGCGGCGCTCTGTCCCGTCCGGGTCGATATCTGACATAATCAGGTTTTCCCTCTCCGATTTTGCCTCCTTGACGAGCTGGCGGATGAATATGTTCGTGGCGGTGTAGTTTGCGTCAGGCACCACCTTTTCTCCCAGGTAATATGAGAAGACCGATATCAGGAATGTGAGGACGAGGCCTGGCATGGCTATGCGTATGAAGCTGATCCCTCCCGCCTTCATGGCAATCACCTCGCTGTCCCCTGAGAGCCGGCCGAAAGTCAGCAGGCAGGATAGAAGGACTGCCATCGGAAAGGTGTAGACGAGAACCTGAGGTATGCTGCAGGCGATATACTTGACTGCTATGTTGAAGTTGGAAGAGCCCATGGCAATCATGTTCGATATGATCTCGCTCGACGACACGGACATGAAAAGGACTGTGAAGGCTGCGACTCCATAGAAGAAAGGAAAGATCATCTCTGAAAGTATATATTTATCGAGGATTTTCATTTTTGCCGTCATCCCAGAAATCGAATCTGAATCGCTCTCCCAGATAATATTTTCGCGCAATCGGGCTCTGAGCCACTTCCTTGCTCTCTCCTGAAACGAGGATCTTTCCCTCTCTTATGATATATGCCCTCTGGGTTATTGCCAGAGTCTCGCGCACGCTGTGATCCGTAATCAGAATCCCGATGCCCTTCTGCTTCAGGTTCATTATAATCTCCTGAATGTCCGAGACCGCAATGGGATCCACTCCGGTAAAAGGCTCGTCGAGAAGAAGGAAATCAGGGTTTGTAGCCAGGGCCCTCGCTATCTCGACTCTCCTGCGCTCTCCTCCTGACAATGTGAAGGCCGGCTGCTTTATCAGGTTCGAAAGGCCGAACTCCTCGAGCAGGGGGGGCAGCCTGCGCTTCTGATCCGGGACAGGCACATGGTTCTGCTGCCATATCAGCCTGATGTTCTCTTCAACGGTTAGACGCCTGAAAACCGAGTTCTCCTGGGCCAGATAGCCCATACCCATCCTGGCCCTCCTGTGCATCGGTAGGCGGGTGATGTTCCGCCCGTTCAGGATCACCCTCCCTCTTTCAGGCTTCACGAGTCCGACCATCATATAAAAAGTGGTGGTCTTGCCGGCGCCATTCGGCCCGAGAAGCCCCACTACCTCGCCCTTTTTCAGCGATATGCTGACGCCGTCCACCACTCTCCTGCCCCTGTAGGTCTTTACCAGATCCTCCAGAGCTATCTCTATGTTTTCATCCTTCATCGCGACTCCAGGCTTCTGATGATCGCAGGGAGGCGCCTCCCTGCCACCGACATCAGTGAGTGGAGGTGCCTGTCTTCCAAACCACATCGACATCTCCGATTATTTCCAGATACTTGCTGGATGGAATTCCCACAAGGTTTTTGCCGGTCAGAACTGCCATCTCCTTGGTGATCCTGACATATTCGTATCCGAAGAGCTTCTTCTGCTTCCCGTCCCAGACGACTCGCCTTATCTCCACAGTGTCCCCCTTAGTAGTGTGCCCCTTGACAGGGCCTTTGAAATAAAGACTCTGTGTCTTCATATCGATGTCTGCGCCCTGCGAGCTGAGAGTCATCTCAGCATTACCCTTCTCGTCGAAAAAAGTCACGTGGATCTCACTGGCGTCGCCCTTCTGAGTCTCCTGGCTGACCTTGATGCGCTTCGCCTCCATCTCCCAGTACTTTATCTTATCCTTCTTCGACAGGAGCTTTGTCAGCTGCAACTCCACATTTCTCCCAGAATCGGCGCTGGATGAGGGAGAAGGGCTCTTCGAGTCTGCCGGCTCGTCCCTGTCGAAGAGATCCTTTTTGAAAAACAGGAAGCAGAAAAATGCAATGAAAAGAAGCACGAAGCCATACTTCATAACTCTCTTCAGTGCATCAATTCTGTTCATGGAAAATCACATCCTGAAGTCTATCACCCTAGTATACAACATTTCACCTGTGATCACAATAATATTTGCCGGAGGAGATTTCTATTTAATACTCAGTGAGCATAATTAACGCCACCTGTCCTGGGCACCAGGAGCAGGTAAGCCTGATGTTATCAAAATTTACTGCCATCTCTGATGGCGAAAATTTTGAGCGTTAATATATCTCTGCATACCAGCACAGCTGACGGGAAGAGACCGTCCGTCCCCGAACAACCGCTGAGAGCGACACCATCTGCAGAGCAGATCCGGGCCGTTTTCGACAGCTCGAATGTTCTATCGTGATCATTCGATCATATGATCGTCGATCATATGATCGAAGATCACCTGATCAATCTGCCGGCTTGAACAAAACACGCACATCACCGACCCTCCTGGTGAAGTGTATCTGATCGAAGTATTCCAGTATGGGGATGATATACTTGCGGCTCGCTCTCAATATGTCACGGGCCTGTGATGGATTGATCGTCCCCTGGGACTTGAGATGCTGTGAGATGAGATCTCTCGCGCGCTCGACAGAATGCTGCAATATCAGAAACTCAGGCGTTATCCTGATCAGATCACCTGCTTCTGTCATATACTGCTCAACAAGCCTGAAGCTCTGATCATCAGAGCCCAGCTTCTTGATCAGATCACTCCGAAAGTCCGGGGAAAACTCACTCTCCCTGAGCAGACTGACGAGCCTGCCTTGCAGATCTGCCAGCTTTCCTTCCAGAACAGGCTTGTACGCAGCCCTCACGATGAGGCCTGCTCCCTTTATGCGGAGAGCCTTCTCATCTGCCAGATCCTCGATTGCCCTCTCGAGCATCTCCTTTCCACCTGCTTTCGCAGCTTTGACTATCTCGTCCCTCTTCCAGCCCGCCTTTGACGGCGCCGCCTTCTCGAGTCTCTCCAGAGTGGACAGGATCTCTCTCTTCGCTTCTTCGAAGGCCTCTCTCTGGAAGAAGACCCCTTTTACAGGCAACGACAGCAGGACACCTTTCGATACGAGCCTCTCGAGGGCATCTTTGAACGACGCCTCCTGAATCTGAAGCCTTTTTGCGAGATCGGCAGAGGAGAAGACTGCTCCCCTGGTCGAAAGGAAATGGCTCATCACCACTTCTTCCAGATCACTGCTGTCTCTCTTCTCCAGAATCTTCACCACCTGCTCCTTCCCCTTTCGATGCCGCTCAGGGTAGGGATCGAGCACTATGCCGCCCCCTATCGTAAAAAGCGCAGAAGAGTTCCTCACGATGAAGCGATCTCCGCGCCTGCATACGCAGCTCTCGTCGAGCAGAACCTGCACGAAACCTTCGTTTCCCTGGGCTATCTCGCTCCCTTCGAGAAGCTTCATCTTCCCGAGGTATTCACCGGTTCCGAGATATATCCGGACAGGCATGTTATTTCTGAGCGGATGCGGCGTATTGATGAGAACGCTTATCTTCCCGTCAAACTGGGCAGTCGGCGTAAACACTCCCGGAGGGCAGAGCTCGTTTCCACGCTTCACTTCCCTCCTGTCGAGGCCCGACAGGTTCAGCGCCACCCGCTCCCCTGCAGACGCCACCGAGGCTTCCCTGTTGTAGACCTGAAGAGCCCTGATCTTGCATTCGAGCCCCTGGGGCATCAGGACTACCCTGTCGCCCTTCCTGATCGTCCCTGAAAGCAGGCTTCCGGCCACTATGGTGCCGAAGCCCTGCTTGACGAAGATCCTGTCTATGGGAAGGCGATACTCGCCGCTCACTTCTCTCGGAGGGATCTTTTCGAGCAGCGCGTCTATGGCAGATAACAGCTCTGCCTTCCCTTCTCCTGTCAGTGCTGAGATCCCCATTACCTGGGCTCCCTCCAGAAAGGTGCCTCTGAGAAAAGACTCCACTGCAGACTTTTTATCCACAAAGTCCTTCCTGTCTATGAGGTCCACCTTGTTGAGCGCCACTAGACCGCCCTTAATCGCCAGCAGGTTCAGGATATCCGTGTGCTCAACCGTCTGGGGCTTCACGCCCTCCACTGCGTCCACCACGAGCATGGAAATATCTATCCCGCCGACGCCGGTGAGCATGTTCCTCAGGAAGCGCTCGTGGCCAGGCACATCGACGATGCCGAGCACATGTCCCGATGGAAGAGTCATGTGAGCAAAGCCGAGATCGATGGACATCCCTCTGGCTTTCTCCTCAGGGAGCCTGTCTGTCTCAATTCCGGTCAAAGACCTGATCAGCGTCGATTTTCCGTGGTCTATGTGACCTGCTGTGCCCATTATATAGTTGGCCATCGCGTTTCATCTCCCTGATTATCAGTTCGTCCAGAGTTGCGGAAAGAAGCCGGATAAAATAAAAAAACCCACAGTAGGGTCATGACAGGGCACTGTGCAGTGGCATGATCGTAGGGAGTGTGCACTTTCGGGCCTCCCCATCATAAGCCCGGATCGGATATTGGCGGGAGCGGGAAGGAGTCGAACCTTCCAGGGATATTACCCCCCCAGCGGGTTTGAAGTCCGTGAGAGCCACCGGGCCCCATCCACTCCCACGTGAATATTCTGCATGAACCTATTTCTTTTCCTTCTTCGATCCTTTCTTATCATCCTTCTTAGTCACCTCATGCAGCAGAAGAGGGCGATAGGCACAGGAAAATATCGATTTTCCCTGCCTGAAAAAAGAAGATGTTCCCGGCATCGAAAAGAGGCTCTTGTTCCAAAGCTCATTCTGAACCGACCTCGCCCTTTTGCCGTCGAGCATCACGCTTGCATATCCGGAGAGACCTGCATCCTGGGCCAGAGACTCGAGCTCTATCTTGGGCCCCCATCTGTAGATCTTCACGCTTCCGCCCCTTGGCTCGTTTTCGAGCTTTTTGACATACAGGATAATCTGATCCGTGTTGTAATCGGCTGCATCGTCAGCGGCAAAGAGGAGGATCTTTCTGTATGCCTGCACGAGGCCTTCCGGCAGCGTTTTTGTCTTCACGCCGTATTCAATCCCCCTGACATAGACTTTTCTGATGCCGCGAGGCAGATTCATGATGAACCTCGTAGTCGGCATATCCTTGATCGGGCAGTCTTCATAATACTCGTTCCATTCCTCGGCGCCCTTTTCCTTGAAAAAGCCCATCAGCTCATTAACAGCATCCTCGCTCAGATGGGCCTGCTTGACAGTTATGTGCTTCTCCTTGTCGTTGAAGAATGAGTAGATCAGATCGCCGTTCTTGTATAGACAGAATATGGGAACCCTGGCGTAATCTGAAAGCGGTGCGCTGACGCCGCCCTCCACATCGACGAGGAGCAGCAGCTGATCCATGGGAGGCTCATACGCGGCGGCGCAGGGCAGGCAGAGAAAGCCGCACAGCAGAGCCGCGGCGATAAGGATTCGCAGATATACTCGAAACATGATGATTCCTCCCTTGGTTATATCAGAGTCGATTACGTGGGCGGCATCTCTCATAAAAAGCCATTACCGCCTTCACTGCCATGTTGTGCTCTGTGAGCCGGTATGGTCTCCCGATGCTTCCCAGGTCCGGTATCAGTAATTATATGACTCTCATGCAAAACCCTTCTGCAGATCGTGAAGGTTTTCCAGAGCTGAGGATGAAATGATCAATGACCATGAGACACTTTCACCTGAAAAGGGCACCTGCCCTGGCTTTCTTCATCTCCATATTCTTCGGTACAGCAGGCACAGCTCACTGCAGCACATATTACTTCCTGGATCTTACCTGCGACCTCTTCCCGTTTCTTCCCATCTGGGCCGTCCTGCTGGCAATCTGGCCTGTAATGCTGATCATCAGCCGCAGGGGAAGGAGCTCGATAATAAAGGCATCCATGGTGATCGCAGTGATGATCGCCGTGGTGATCACCTTACCTAAGGCATTTCAGATCAGCGCGCTGCTGTTCTTTCTGCTGGCACTTTACTTCATGGTGGACTATATAGTTCTCTGGAAGAGAAGAAACGACGGAAAGTCGTGCATTCTCTTCAGGATGGAGAGCGCTCTTCTCGCCACCGCGCTGTCCTCTGCGCTAATCATCACGCTGATCTGTCATATACCCGCCGTGCTGATATACCGTCTGGGATCTTCCCACTCATTTCTGGTGGAGGAATGGATCATAAGGGGTGGAAAGAGCTTCAATGAGCCGCTCAGAAGGGCGCTGCTCAACAGAGGCACTGCTGACAGGATCAAGGTGCTGAACCTGATGCTCGAGCGCAATTACGAACTCCCGACAGCGGATCTTAGCAGAATCCTGACATGCCGGGACGAGGATGTGGAGCTGAAGATGGCGATTATAAGATATCTGGGACAGAAGCGCCAGGCTGAGTCTCTCCCGACGCTCGTCACGATGCTCGCCGAGTCAGAATCATCAGGCCTTTATGAGTTGTCGGACGGCATGGCTCTGACTGAATGCCTGTATGACGCTGTTGAAGCGATAGATCGGGATCAGGCCATCGCACTGATACGTAAAAATAAAACTGCTCCAGAAAAACTGCGCGCTTTCATGATCCTGAGTCTCAACAGAGAATCATACTCCGAAAAGAACTGCAGATCGATTCTGGCCGCTTCTTCTCCCGAGGCCCTTCTGACACTGCTGTCGAGAAGTCCGGCGTCGTGTACCGGGCTGAGAAAAGATATCCTGTCCGAACTGACAGCCCGCCGCTCCGAAGGGCTGATCGTCAAGGCTGCTGTGGATATTCAGAAAAAAGATGATCTTGCCAGTATACCGGCTCTCCTGGCGCTGCTCAGAGATGACGATCCGTCTGTGCGAAGCGCTGCAAACTGGGCGCTGATCAACCTTACCGGGGAAAACTTCGGCTATGACGCGGAAGGCCCGAAGGAAGAGAGAGACAGGGCCGCAAATCAATGGGAGTCATGGTATAAGGGCATGCACAGGTGATCAGCGCAGGTGGGTAATTATCATCCACTTTAATTAATGGCTGAAACCTGCTATAATTAAAATAAGGACACCGTTATAAGCAGGAGTGAACATGAGAAGAAAAACGGCTCAGGGCTTTACGCTTATCGAACTGATGGTTGTGCTGGCCATAATCGGCATACTGATGGCAGTGATACTCCCCCAGATGCTGAAGAGCAAATATCAGGCCCACTACTCAGCCTGCACAGGCAATGAGAGGAACATAGCCGCGGCGCTCGAAAATTACTGGCTCGAAAACGACCACAAATACCCTGATAATCTCCCCATTCTCTATACATCGGGCTTCGGGAAGAAGATGGTATGCCCTGCCAATCCGCAGAAGACCGACTACGGCTACGGGGCGAATAACGTCGAAAAGACCTACACGATCTGGTGCTCGACGCGTCATCTGAGCGGGGCGGGCCTCATCCCTGAAGGAATGCCTGAATACGACAATACACAGGGGCTCATTCAGAAATAGCGTCACAGGCTCTGATAGTCCAGGTAGCTGTCGATTACCTCCACTGTGCCGTCGCCTTCTATGAAGCCGAATATCTTCGTCACGACGCTCTCCGCTTCTGTTCGATCCCTCGTCACATAGGCTATTCCGATAGTTGCCCTCTGCCATTTGTCATGGTCATCGACTTCGGCCACAGATGCTCCAAACCTGTTTCTGATTCGATCCTTCAGGCTTCTGAGTATATGCCTCTTCCCCTTCAGGGAGTTGGGCTCGTCAAGAAGAAAAAGCTCGAGGCGGCAAAGGGCGAAACACATACTGGAAATCTCTCCTTATAAGATGCTCAATCGGGGCCCTGAAGAGGAAATGCTATTTATTGATCACAGGAACGGCGATTCTGCCCACAATGGACGAAAGCACGCCGTTCCCGCTTATGCTCCTCTTTGAGTCGTATCTTCCTATCATACGGTGCGACAGCGTCACTTCAGCCATCTTCTTCACGTCATCGGGAAGGATGTAATCCCTGTTTTCAAGCGCCGAAAACGCCTGTGCGGCTCTGAAAAGAGCCAGAGAGCCCCTCGGGCTTGCGCCCAGTATGTAGTCTCCGCTCTTTCTGGTCTCCTGCACGATATTTACTATGTACTCGCGAAGAGCAGGCTCCACGAAGATCTCCCGCACTTCTTTCTGAAGCCTCAGCAGCTCATCAGTGGTAACGACAGATTCTATGCTCTCTATGGGATGGGTCAGCTTCTGCCCGACCAGCATCTCATTTTCCGCATCAAATGATGGATATCCGAGCCGCAGGCGCATGAAGAACCTGTCGAGCTGCGCTTCAGGGAGCGGGAACGTGCCTTCGTACTCTACCGGATTCTGTGTCGCGATGACCATGAACGGGCGGGGAAGGGCTCTCGTGATCCCGTCGACAGTGACCTGCCTCTCTTCCATGCACTCGAGCAGCGCGGACTGCGTCTTGGGAGTAGCCCTGTTGATCTCGTCTGCAAGCACTATGTTGTTGAAGACAGGGCCGGGCCTGAACTCAAAAGCGCCGGACTGCTGATTGAATACGTTCACTCCCAGAATGTCAGACGGAAGGAGATCGGGAGTGCACTGGATGCGGGCATAGGTGCATCCGAGAGAGCGGGCGATCGATTTTGCAAGCATCGTCTTACCGACGCCGGGGACATCTTCTATCAGCAGATGCCCCTCGCAGAGGAGAGCCACGAGGACAAGCCTCACCTCTTCATGTTTTCCAAGTATTACTCGCTCGACGTTGTCAATTACATTGCTGCTTATGTCCCTGATAGACGGCAAAACACTCAACTCCCATCGGGGTAGTATATTTCCACGAGGGGTTGACTCCCAGGCATTCCATGAAGATCTATGTTTACCACTTTTCCTTCATATGCTATGTACGGCTCCACCTTGTGCATCGGTGTGTGGCCTACCACGAAGCCGCGTATGCCCATCTTCTTCATCATTTCGTCAAGCTCTTCATTCGTGAAGGGCTTTGTTCTCATACCGGTGTAATAATCAAACCCCCAGACCTTCCTTCCCCACAGAAAGGCCTCCTTGGCCTTGTCTCTCTGGGGCCTTTCCAATTTCACGACTTCATCTATGGGCATCCAGAACTCTTTTTTGTCAGGTATCGAATGGGAATAGAGCCTGCCGTTGACGACGACTCCGAGGCAGAGCGTATCTCTCAGGAAGGCTCCCATGCTGCCCTCCATCGACTTCCTCCAGTTCTCAATCCCGCCGAAACTGCTTATCGTGACGTCTCCTCCCTGGACATACCAGTTGAGGAATCGGAGGATGACCTCTGCTGACTCATAGCTGATCCCTTTCTCCTTGACATATTTCTTGACAATCACGCTGTACTGCTGCGGGTTGTCCATGATGAACTGAAGATCCTCGAAAGTGATGAACTCGAATACCTCGAGGGCTTCCAGCATCATCTCGTCGTGGTTCCCGAGCACCAGATAGATCCTGCTCCTGAAACCGGGCAATGTGCGCTTCAGAGTCTCCACCTGATTATGAAGCTTGTAGATCAGCATCAGGATCTTCCAGGGTCCGCGCGGCCACTCGCTTTCATCGCCTTCCAGGGCCTCGCCTCTCCAGTCCACATAATCCCCTATCAATATCAGATCTACATTTTCACTGAGGGGGTTCCAGGCAGTCGTGCCGGAGATTATAATCTGCTGCTCTTCGAGAATCCTCACGAGGCGGTAGTAATCACCGTGCAGATCACCGACTGCCACTGCCTTTCTGAGCGCCCGCTGTTCCTTTTCTGCAACTGCTGCTGATCGATCCGTCATATGTGCTTTCTGCCACTCCAGTTCTTGTAGATCTCATCTACTACAGTATTGTCTCATGAGATTCCCCATATGAACCCGGGACTCCTCCTCGGCTGATCCAGCAATTTTTCGCCAGCTGAAGAGAAGAAGCGCAGTTCAGAGGATTTTATCCTCACTGTTTCGTAGTGTCTGGCTGAGTATCTCCCTGCTGCTCCTGATCAGGAGAATGGTCACGCAGATCCGGAACAGGGCTCTTTTCTTCTTCGACAAACATCTTCCCTTCGGCAATCTTCCTGAACTCGCCGATGCTCCTGCCGATAGTTCTTCCTATCTCCGGAAGCTTCCTGGGCCCGAAGAGAATCAGCGCGACGAGAAAGATCACCACCAGCTCGGGAAAGCCGATTCCCATATGTCAGTCCCTGTCATCCTTCCTGCCGCTCTCGGCATCGGCAGTCCTGCCGCCCGGCGAGATCCCCTTCTTGAACTCATTTACGGCAGAACCGAGTGAGCGGGCGATCTCAGGTATCTTCTTCGCCCCGAAGATCAGCATCACCACTACCAGAATCACGACAAGCTCAGGCAAACCTATAGGCCCCATAATACACACTCCAATAACAGATTATCGCAAATCAGACGAGCAAAGCCCTTCCGCCGGGAAGAGCGTCGCCGAGAACCTGCACATCCAGCGTCTCACCTTCCTTCACCCTCTCACATTCCTCCGGGAGTATCATGAGCCCGTCTGCTCTCACCATCGAGGAAAGCATTCCCGAGCCCTGCGGCCCTGTGGGCGTTGCCCGGCACAATCCCTGCTCCGTCGACAGGGACACTCTTATGAAATACCTGAGGCCCTTTTTCTTGTCGACATCCCTGTCGAGCAAGGCCTTCACCGTCTTCATCGGCTCAAAGCCGAGGCCCCTCAGGGCGAGAACCGCAGGCCTGACAAACTGAAGGAAAGTGACCATTGACGAGACCGGGTTGCCAGGCAGGCAGAAGACAGGCAGATCGCCGGCCCTGCCAAACGCGACAGGCCTGCCAGGCCGGATGGCCACCTTCCAGAACGCCATCCTGACTCCCTGCCGCCCCAGCGCCTCCTGCACGAGATCGCCTTCGCCGACAGATATCCCTGCGGTGGTTACGAGCATATCGGCAGATTCCAGCCCTTTTCTTATCTTTCCTTCAATATCCTCCATCGAGTCTCTCGCAACGCCGAGAACCTCCGGAATTCCTCCACAGGCCTTCACAAGGGCTTCTACAGAATAAGAGTTGGCGTTTCTGACCTTTCCGGCCGACAGAGGCTCCCAGGGCTCGACAAGTTCATCGCCTGTGGCCAGTATGGCAACCCTGGGCGATGCAAATGCCTTCACATCGGCTCTCCCGAGAGCAGCCAGCATGCCTATGTGCGCAGGCCCCAGCAGGGTGCCGCTTTTTATCATCAGCGCTCCCTTTTTGCAGTCTTCACCGCGCCTTCTGATATTCTCCCCGACTGCCGCAGGGGAGAAAAAAGCCACCTTATCGCCTCTCTGAAGAGTGCGCTCGACCATTATGACCGCATCGGCCCCATCAGGCAACGCGCCGCCTGTCATAATCTTCATGGTCTCGCCGCGGCTGATCCCTCTCTCAGGCAGATGGCCGGCGAATATCCCGCCTGCAAGATCCAGCAGGGCAGGGTTGCTTTCCGATGCCGAAGCTGCATCCTCAGCCACAAGAGCATACCCATCCATCGCCGAGTTGTCATAGAGCGGGATATCCTCTACTGATTCTACATCTTCTGCCAGCACATGGCCGTAAGCGCTGTCGAAACGCATTGATACCGGCGGGAGCGCCTTCAACGACCGGGATATTTCTTTCAGGGCTTCGTCAAATGAGATCACCGTGCTCCTCCATGTCTGCCAACTCCAGTGCCTGCAGATAGTCCTCTTCAGTATTTATATTGAAGAACAAGCGGCTGTTCATTTCAATATGTCTGTCGCCCACATTCACGTACTTCACCTTCACAAACTCGAAGAAGCTCACAATCCTCAAATCTCCCCGGGCTATCTGCCTTGCCATGTGAGGAATGCAGGAAGGCCCGTAGAAGGCATGAAGAGGCTCGAGATTTCCCTTGAAGCTCGGAATCACCACATCGTGACCTTCGATGCAATCCCTCATCTCCTCGACCAGCAATCTGCTCACGAAGGGCATGTCACAGCCGCAGATAAAGGATGTGTCCCCTGCCTCGGCAAGCCCTGAATATATCGCGCCGAGCGGCCCCAGCGAGGGATAGCGGTCCTTGACCATTGGATACCTGAGAGCTCTGAATGGCTCTTCGTCGTTCACGGCGAGCAGAAAGCCATCAAAGAGCGGTGAAAGGCGATCGACTATCGCTTCTATGAGAGTCGCCCCGCGATAGGGGAGAAGACCCTTCAAGGGAACAAACCTCGTCCCCATACCTCCTGACAGAATGATGCACTTCATCGGCCAATCGATTCTCCCGTGCGCGCCTGATCTGAGCCCAGGAGCCGCCTCCGTAGCTACTGCAGTGAGGGCTCTATCCTGCCTCCTCCGCTTTTCATCGCAGTGTCCATTGACTTCCGGGAAGTCAGTATGATCTCCCTGAAGCTCTTCACCGTATGAGGATAAGAAGCCATTCCTATGCTTATGGTGATCCTCTCTCCCAGCTCGGCGAAGTTTCTTCCGGCTATGGCGCCGATCAGCCTGTTCCCGAACTCCACGGCTATCTTTGGATGAGTGTCCGGCATGAACAGCGCGAATCCGTTCTCCTCGATGCGGGCAGGCACATTCTTGCCCTGATAAGCCTGGGCCTTTATCAGCTCGGCGATGTCCTTGATGAGCTTTCGGACCTTTGCAGCTCCCTGCTTTGTCTTCAGCTGCTCGAAATTGTCGATGCCGAAGTAGAGCAGCGTGCACTGGCCTGGCGTCTTGCTCAGTCTCTGCGCCTCCTGCAGCAGCGCCTGCTCAAAGGAGGAGCGCTGATAGAATCCGGTCAGCGGATCATAAGCCACATCCCCTGAAGTCGGCGGAGCCGGGCTCTGCTGCTGAGCCTGCACTGTGCCGGCAGGAGGCTGGGGTTGATCCGCGCCAGGCCTGGCCTGCTGCTCACCTGGCCTCGAGGAGGCCTGCCGCTGCGGCGGCAGATTCTGTGTGGCGGCTGCCTTTTTCTGCTGCTGCATCAATGCCTGCTGCTGAGACACAGGCTGCTGCTGAGGCTGACCTGCAGATTGCCGGGGCTGCTGCGCCTGCGAATGAGGCTGCTGGGGCCGCACCATGGACTGCTGGGGTCTTGCCTGCTGCATTGCCGGCCCGGCCTGCTGTTGAGGCGGGGCAGCCTGCTTCTGCATCTGTACCTGAGGAGACTGGGGGGACAGCAGGCCGGGGCCTTTCTGCATCGTCGCGGAAGGCTGCGATGGCGCGGCTCCGCCGGCCGCACCGAACGGCTGCTGTGCCGGCTTCGGCCCCCTCGCGGTCTGCGCGGATTCCGGCGGCTTTTCCTGAACATCCAGCTCACCCATCTCCTTCGAAAAATCGAGCGGCCCGGAAGGCACTGTGGACCTTGACTTTCCCTGGGCAACCTGGGGCGCCACCCTCGGGATGATAAGCTCAGGCCTCCCTGCATCGGCTTTTCTGGCATCCTGGGCTCTAGGCTCCACTCTAATCTGGCCGGCCTGCGCAGGCCTGGAAGAGGCGATGCCAAGGGCCGGTCCCGGCTGGGGCTCGGCGGCCCGCTGAACCGGAGCGGCGCCTGCCTGCTCATCTTCCTGAGCCGAATCGGCCTGCCCTTTCGGCGATCTTCTGACGAACGGCGACAGCATGGCAGGCTTCTCCTTTGGCTTGGTCGGTATGGGAAGCGGCGCTCTCCCGCTCTCCTGTGACGAGATCGGCCTCAGAAGCCCCTGATTTCCTCCCGGCCTTATCGAAGAGCTCTCTTGCGGAATCGCCGCCGCGCCGCGCATTGGAGAGGCGGCACTGTCAGCGGCCTGTTCAGCCGGGAGCGGGGGGGCCTGGCGCTGTTCAGACATGCGCGGGACAGAGCGCTGCTCTTCGGTCTGGGGCGCCGTCTGGCGCTCAGAGCCCCTGTCGGCCCTGTATGGCTCCTGCTGGGGCATCTCAGTCTGCCTGTCGAAGCCGCCCCGACCTGCCGGCCTCATATCGCCCGCCCCGACAGGCGGCCCCTCCGGGCTCTGCATCGGAGGAAACGGGCTGTCGAACTGAGGCTCGTCATCCTGGAACGAGATTGAAAGCGGCTGCTTGGGCTGCGGCGGAGGCGCAGTCTCTTCGAAGTACGGGGCCTGGGCCTTCCAGGCAGGCCCTCCTGCAACGGGCCTCTCCATCGGACCCGCTGCTGCGGCTCCCATCGCCCCCATCGCAGAGGCAGGCTGGCCAGGCGCCGGAGACTCCTCTCCAGGATACTGCATGGTCTTTCTCGCCTGCCTTCGCCGCTCCACTGCGGCAAGCACCTGATCGCGCGTCATTCTCGTGGTTTCCATCGTGCGCAGTTTTTTCTCGGCCACCTGAAGCTTGCTCTCGCCCTCGCTCTGTGCCTTTTCCAGAGCATCGTTGACAAGCTCCAGCAGCTTTTCCGCATATATGGCAGTAGCAGGGAACGTCCCGACGCCGATGCTCGCCACGGCCGGAGGAATATGCCGCGCCACCTTGACTGTAGCGACCTCTTCGGCGATGCGCTCGGCTATGACGGTTCCCATGTCGAGGGATGTCTCAGGACATATCACGCCGAACTTTGCGTCTTCGAGCCTGGAGATCACGGCTCCGTTCACTTCACCGAGCACGGAGGACAGCGCAATCGAGGTCATCTTCAGGAGCTTTTCGCCGTGGTCCTCTCCGAAAGTGTCTATCATCTCCCTGTATCCATCGACGACAAGCAGTATCAGCGAGCACATCTTGCCGTTGTTTCTCGCCTCGTCGATCATGACAGGGAGCCGCTCGTTGAAATACTTCTCATTGTAAATTCCGGTTAGCGAGTCTGTGATCGCCTGCTTCCTCATCACGAGGTCCAGCAGGTTCTCTGCCGTCTCGTGGCCTATCTTGATCAGCATTGGAAGGTTCTGCTCGAAGCCCTTCTTGAACTTGAGCTTGTCCTTTGTCTCCTCGCATCCGAAATAGGCGACTCCGAGGAACTGTTTGGCCGAGATGAACGGCACGCCGACGCGCATCTCCATCTCGCTCAGGACCTGCCCGGAATCTGGAAAAGCCCTGCAGAACGCGACTTCCCGCCTCTCGAGCTTGAATATGAAGGGCCGTCCGTTCCGCTCATCGACCCAGTCGCCCACATCACCCTGCGAGAACTCGAGGTTTTCTATCTCGTTGTATATTCCGAAGTGCGCCTTGGGCACGAGCAGCGTCCCCTCCTCATTCGGCAGATATACAACAGCCTTGGGCATCTGAAGGAAATGCTGAAGCTTACGCAGAGACATCTTGCCCACTTCCTCAGGCGTGCTTATGTCTCCCTGAGACTCATCTCCCTCAGGCCCGGATGCCGCGCTCTCCCCTGAGCCCTTCTTCTTCTTCTTCGACAGAATGACCACCATCACCAGTATCACGACGATGGCCGCAACAGCTGCTCCTGCGATTTTGATTATCAGCAGCATCGGGAGGCCGCTGCTCTTCTTTATGTTGTCGAGCTCCTTCTGGGCCTCATTGACGATGGCCTGTCTGGAGCCCGATCTCGCGATGGCTTCTTTCAGCTCCGCTTCGGCTTCCTTATACTGCTTCTTCCCTCTAAGGGCCTTGCCGATGTACAGCCTTATCTCTCCGTCGTTTTCACTCATCTGCCTGGCCTTCGAGAGGGGATCCAGGGCGTTCTGATAATCGCCGAGAGCAACCAGGTTCTTGCCCAGGAGCTTGTATATCTCCATCTTGTTCTTGCGCTCGTCGTCGTTCTCCCTGAACTTGAGCGAGTCGGCCTTCTTCAGCTCGGCGACTGCCTTCTCGCGGATCTTCCTTATGTCCTTGTCGTCCGGCGATTTACTCTCCCTGTAGTCGGCCCACTCGGAATATATCTCGCCGAGCGACTTGTGAACCATCGCGTTCTGGGGCTCGAGCTTTATCAGCGTCTGGTATTCCTTTACTGCCTGCTCGTAATTGAAGCTCTTCCTGTAGATCTGCCCGAGCACGAAATACGGATAGGGGAATGAAGGATCGGCCTTCTTGGCCTCTTCGAACTTTACCAGGTAATCGGGGTTGTTCTTCAATTTCAGCTCGACGCCTTCCCTGTAGAGCTGCTCGGCCCTCCCCCTGTCGCCTGAGGGGATGCTCTGGCAGAGCGCCGGGGCAGAACACCATGAAAGCACAAGGACGAGGAGAAGAAATAGTTTATGAAGAGACTGGAGCGAGTGCGACGACGTACGTTTCATGACCGGAAATCCTTATGGAAAATAATATCAGACATGAGCATCCACAGGGTGCCCACGCTCTATGTCGATTCTGGATTCTCAGATTGCCTGACAGGCAATATCATTATACTTCAAATTCGACACCGGATCAATTTTCCTTTTCCATTGTCTCACTCTTCACGCAAGATCGACACCGAAACAGGACAGTTGATGGCTGGCGGACAGGGCCTCCCTGTATTCTGTTATACATCATGACAGGTCATTTGTGAACGAATTTACCATGTGGGGTTGAAATATTTGTCATTTTTCTCTATAATTTTTTTTGGGCGAGAACCTGAATCCTGGAACTCCTCCAGAATCAGGATAGTTAGATATGTCCGTGGAAAAATATTATGACAATGCGATTGAAGTGGACTGCCCGCTCACTATTCCATACATTGAAACAACAACAGAATAAAGGAGCTGATGAGCATCATGGACGACGATATCAGGAGAATCAACCAGGTTGTCGAAAAGGAGAGCGTCTCTGTCCAGCAGATTGAGCGCGAGATCTCCCGCGTGATAGTAGGGCAGAAGGATGTCATAGAGCGGCTTGTGATAGGACTGCTCGCCAACGGGCATGTCCTCCTCGAGGGAGTCCCCGGCCTCGCGAAGACACTGACGATAAAAACGCTCTCTGACATCATCCAGACGAAGTTTCAGAGAATTCAGTTCACGCCGGATCTGCTGCCTGCAGATCTGATCGGAACGACCATATACAACCCGAGAGGAGAGGAGTTCACGACGAAGAGAGGTCCCATCTTCGCGAACCTGATACTGGCGGACGAGATAAACAGAGCTCCTGCAAAGGTGCAGAGCGCTCTGCTCGAAGCGATGCAGGAGCGCCAGGTCACGATAGGCGACACGACCTTCCCTCTCGAAGACCCTTTCATGGTCATGGCGACGCAGAACCCGATCGAGCAGGAGGGAACCTATCCGCTCCCTGAAGCTCAGGTCGACCGCTTCATGCTGAAGCTCAGGATAACGTATCCAAAGAGAGAGGAAGAGTTCAAGATCCTCGAGCGCATGACGACAGGCGAGAAGCTCTCGGTGAACAGGATAATCACGCCGGAGGATATCAGGAAGCTCCGCGATATCATCCCACAGATATATATCGACGAGAAGCTCAAGAACTACATAGTGGACATCGTGTTTGCCACGAGATTCCCTGAGAAGTTCAGGCTCGAGAAGCTGAAGCCGCTGATAGCGTATGGCGCGTCTCCGCGCGCCACGATCTATCTCGCTCTCGCCGCGAAGGCGATGGCATTCATAAGAGGCAGGGGATTTGCCACTCCGGACGATGTCAAGTCGATAGGCATGGATGTGCTTCGACACCGGGTCATAATAACATACGAGGCAGAAGCCGAAGAGATGACGTCCGAGCAGATTATTCAGAAGATATTCGACCAGATAGAGGTTCCATAAATGATCGAAAGCGACATCCTCAGAAAGATAAGAACCATCGAGATAAAGACGACGAAGCTCGTCGAGGACTACTTCTCAGGCCAGTACGAGAGTGTGTTCAAAGGCATGGGCATGGAGTTCTCAGAGGTGCGCGAGTACTTTCCGGGAGATGATGTGAGAGCCATCGACTGGAACGTCACAGCCAGGTTCGGAAGGCCGTTCATCAAGAAGTTCACTGAAGAGCGCGAGCTCACGATCGTGCTGATGGTCGATCTCTCCGGCTCAGAGGAGTTCGGAAGCAGGGAGAAGAGCAAGGCCGAGATAGCCTGCGAGATCGGCGCGATCATAGCCTTTTCCGCCCTGAAGAACCAGGACAAGGTGGGGCTCATCCTCTTTACCGAGGAGCCTGAAAAGTATCTCCCGGCCAAAAAGGGGAGGCGCCACGTGCTCAGAATAATCAGGGAGATACTGATGTACAGGCCTCAGAAGAAGGGAACACACATTCAGAAGGCGCTCGAGTTCCTGAACGACGTGGTCAAGAGAAAGGCGGTCGTCTTCCTGATCTCCGACTTCATAGGCGAGAACTATGAAAAGCTGCTGCGGATAACGAACAAGAAGCACGACCTGATAACTATCGTTCTGAACGACGAGCGGGAGAAGAATCTGCCTCCCATTGGCCTGCTGGAACTGGAAGACAGCGAGACAGGCGAGCGAGTCCTGATCGATTCAGGCGATCCGAAGTTCACAGAGCAGTATGTGAAGCTCGTCAGCGAAGAGGAGGAAAAGCGCTCGAAGCTCTTCAGAAAGACCAGGATAGATTCAGTCGAGATACGCTCTGACCAGTCATACGTGACGCCGCTTTACAGGTTCTTCAGGATGCGCGCCAAAAGAATCAGGTGATACAATGAAAACAACACGCCATACAGCACAGAAAATCATAAAGGCCTGCCTGTGCGCGATTGCAATACTCCTCATCTGGAGCAGCATCTGCTCTGCACAGGCGCCGGAGATCACGGCAACACTGTCGCTTGACAGGAATCAGGCCACAGTGGGAGACATCATCACCGCCACTCTCGAGATAAAGGGCCCTCCCGCGCTGTCTGTCAATGTGCCTGAGCCATCGTCGTTTCTAGGCGATCTCGAGCTCAGAAACGCCAAGAAGCCCCTCTCTCAGGAGAAGGAAGGGAAGAAGAGCATAATATACCAGTTCGAGATAACGCCCTTCACTACAGGGAAGAAGGAGATCGGGCCGATCAAAATCAGGTATTCGCTGAAGGGGACCGCGCCTGCTCCTGAAGAGGAGTCTTCCCCGTCAGTCGACACGAACAAGGTGACCCTCGATGTGACTTCGGTGCTTCCAAAAGAGGCGAAAAACCTGGATATAAAAGACATAAAGCCTCCCATCGAGGTAAAATACCCGCTTTCATACTATATAATCGGTGCCCTTTCAATCCTTGCGGCGGCTCTCGTCATCTATCTGCTTGTCAGATACTTGCGGAACAGGATGAGGAAAAAGGGAGAGGAAGGGCCGGCCGTGCCGAAGACCCCTGAGGAGGTGGCCAGAGAGAAGCTCAGAAATCTCAGGGAATCTGCGCTGCTCGAGCAAGGCAGAGTCAAGGAATATTATACAGTCCTGACGGACGTGCTGAGAGAGTATCTGGTGCAGCGCCACAGCATCAACGCGAGGGACATGACCACGACAGAGCTGTACCGGGTGCTCAGGGATTCGACTCTGCTGGCGCCGCTGTCAGGAGAGATAAAGAGCCTGATGACACAGGGCGATATGGTGAAGTTTGCAAGGGCCGTGCCGCTCGAGGCGCGCATAGAGGAGGACTACAGGGAGACAGAGAGACTTTTCCAGGCTCTCATCCCGCAGGACATCAAACAGGAAGGAGAGGAGCCCTCGGAGAGCGGCGACAGGAAAAACCGGTCGTGACAGCAATAAGAAGGCCTGCATCGGCAGGATGGAAGAGCCGCATGCAGCCGGAAATGAGGGCGTTGAAAGCAGGAAATGACCTTTAACATTGCAGACCCGTGGTTTTTCGCACTGCTACTGCTTCTTCCGTTCATCCTCGCCCACTACCTGAGGCAGGGCTCGAAGCAGACGGCGACGGTGAAGTTCTCCAGGGTGGGCACGATAAAGAAGCTCCCTGCGCCTTTCCTGGCCCAGTTCAGGATCGTGCCGCTGGTCCTGCGGATAATCGCCCTTGCCCTGATAGTAGCCGCGCTGGCAAGGTTCCAGTTCGGCCTGAAGAGCCAGGAGCGCATCACGCAGGGTACAGACATAATAATATGCCTCGACACCTCTCCCAGCATGAAGGCTCTCGATTTCAAGCCGAAGAGCAGGATCATGGTCGCAAAGGAAGTGGTGAACAGCTTCATCAGGGGCAGGAGCTATGACAGGCTGGGCATGGTTGTGTTCGCAGGCGCGAGCGTAACAGTGTGCCCGCTCACGACTGACTACCAGGCCCTTCTCGGACTGCTCGACAATGTGGACGAGGGCTATACGAAGACAGACGGCACGGCGATAGGAGACGCGATTGTCACATCGGTGAACAGGCTGAAGGGGAGCAGAGCGAAGAGCAAGGTAATCATACTGGTGACAGACGGAAGGAGCAACGTGGGAATGATAGACCCCATCTCGGCTGCAAAGCTCGCTAAAACGATGGGAATAAAGATATACACTATAGGCGTGGGAGGAAAGGGACCTGCGCCTTACCCTGTCGAGGATCCGATACTGGGCACGCAGTATGTGCTGCTGCCTGAAGACCTCGATGAAGAGACTCTGACCGAGATCGCGAAGATTACAGGCGGAATCTTCAAGCGGGCCACAGATCAGGAGTCATTGAAAGAAATATTCGCGATTATCGACAAACTTGAGAAGACAGAGATCAAGACAAAGGTCAACGTCGACTACAGGGAGCTTTATCAATGGTTCCTGCTGCCGGCCCTGATGATCATACTGCTCGAGATGGTCCTGAGGGGCACTGTCTTCAGGAAAATACCGTAGTTTCAGGGAGGTGAATCAATGCATCTTTCCTCGCCCTGGGCGCTGTACCTGCTGTTTCTGGTGCCGCTTCTGATACTGTTCTACATCATCCTTTTCGACAGGAAGAGAAAGGCCATGGCCCTGTTCGCGCAGGAGCCGCTCTTTTCGAGGCTGGCTCCGAACCTGTCGCTCAGGAGGCAGAAGGTCAAGATATTTCTCACTGTGATCGCGCTGATATTTCTGATACTGAGCCTTTCAGGGCCTCAGTGGGGAGAGAGGGAGCGTGAGGTGACGAGCAGAGGCACGGATGTGTTCATAGCGCTCGACTGCTCACTGTCGATGGAGGCGGAGGACTACAAGCCCAGCAGGCTCGGCCTTGCGAAGACCATATTGAAGAAGATCGCTGAAAAGCTGCAGGGGAACAGGATAGGGGTGATAGCCTTTGCAGGAAAGGCCTATGTAGAGTGCCCTCTCACGACCGATACGAGCGCTGTCAGCATGTACATAGACGACCTGTCACACGCTACAATCCCTGTGCAGGGGACATCGCTCGGCGACGCCATAACGGCGGCAATGGAAAACTTTCCCAGGGACAACAAGGCCGTCAAGGTATTGATACTGCTGACAGACGGGGAGGATCTCGAGGGAAAGGCAAAGCAGGCAGCTGCGGAGGCGGCAAGGAAGAACATCAGGATCTACACGCTCGGAATAGGCTCCGACAAGGGAAGCGAGATACCTGTGGAAGACGAGAAGGAGCAGAAGACAGGCCCCAAGATGGACAAGAACGGCAAGGTCGTGATGTCGAGGCTCGATGAGAAGACTCTGCGCGACATAGCCGGGCTCACAGGAGGAAAATACTACAAATGCTCATACAACGAGCAGGAGATAAACGAGATATCCAACTCGATCCTGCAGATGGAAAAGCGGAGTTATCAGAGCATGCTGCAGAAGCAGTACATCGAGCGCTTCCAGTACCCGCTGGTGCTCGTGTTCCTGCTCCTCGCAGCCGAGCCCTTTATCTCTGAGACAAAAGGGGTTGGTAAGAATGGCATATAAGAGTGTTATCATGCTGCTGTGCCTGTTCGCGCTGCTCTTCGGAAGGGCCTGCGCAACCGAGTACGGCGACGTGAAGAAAGGGAACAGCGATTACAACAAGGGGAAATACGAACAGGCGGTGCAGCAGTACGACAAGGCGCTGAAGAAGAAGCCGCTCTGGGGAATTCCTCTCTTCAACGAGGGAAACGCGCTGTACAGGCTCCAGAAATACGATGACGCAGTGAAGAAGTACAGCGGGAACAAGGAGACGAAGGACACCTCGCTGCTAGCTGAGACACAGTACAACATAGGAAACTCGTACTTCAAAAAGAACGACTACCAGAAAGCCATTGAGAGCTACAAAAACGCCCTGCGCATAAAACCTGATGACGCTGACTCCAAGTTCAACCTCGAGCTGGCCACCAGAAAGCAGCAGGAGAAGCAGAACAAGGAAAACAAAAAGGACGACAAGAACAAGGACAAAGACAAGGACAAGAACGGGCAGAACAAGAACAAGGACAAAGACAAGGACAAGAACGGGCAGAACAAGAACAAGGACGACAAGAATAAAGACGACAAGAACAAGGATAAGGACAAGGACAAAAACAAGGACAAAAACAAGGACAACAACAAGGACAACAAGGACAAAGACAAAAAAGATCAGGGCGACAAGGACAAGGAAAAGCAGAAAGACAAGGACAAGGAGAACGGGCAGAAGCAGGAGAAGCAGGAAATGCCTGAAAAGGGAGAGATCTCGAAGGATCAGGCTGACAAGATCCTGAATGCCTTTCAGAAGCAGGAAGACAAGAACAGGAAGAACATCAGATCGAAGAAGCAGGTAATAATAAACTCTGAGAAGGACTGGTAAGGGCATCGGAATGGAAAAGGAATCGGGACGTTCAAAACTCATTCTACCGCCGGAAGGCGCGGAAACGCGAGAGGGAGGAGCTACAGGCAGGCGCGCTCATTTGCATGTGATCACCAGATCATATGATCACATGATCGAGCGAAAAGACTGCAGGAGCATATTCAAGGTCATCCTGATGCTGTCGCTGCTGTGCGTCCTGATCGCGCTGCGGAGCGCCGTCTGGGCCCAGGACATAGAGCTCTCGGCGGAAGTGGACAGATCATCGATATCTCTGAACGAGCAGATCATGCTCTATGTGACGGTCAGGGGCGATATCAACAGCGTGCCTGAGCCCGTTCTTCCAAACCTGTCCGATTTTTCGATTCTGAGCAAGTCGCAGTCCCAGAACATAGAGATAGTGAACTTTCAAACCACTGCCTCGATCGGCTACCAGTACATACTCCAGCCGCGCAGGACGGGGAATCTCGTGATAGGCCCCGTCACGCTCGACTACGACGGCAAGACGTACAAGACCGCATCGGTTTCGGTTGTCGTGACGAAATCAGGCGGCGGCCTGGCCGTGCCTGCCCCGGTCCCGACCCGCCCTCAGCTTCACCTTCCGCCGGTGATGCCGTCGATCCAGCCACCTGCAGGATTTCCGGGCTCATTCCCATCTGTATCGATGCCTTTCGACGATTCGCCCGGCATCGCGGCGTTCGCGACAGTGGACAAGAAGAGCGCCTACATGAACGAGCAGGTGATCCTGACGGTGCACTTCTACTACCCGGCAGGGACATCGCTGGAAAGGCGGTATCTCCCTCCCACGAACGCCGGGTTCCTGACCGAGGAGATAGCACCGACGCAGAAGCGCACGGTCGCTTACCAGGGGAGACAATACATGGTGGAAGACATAATGTTCGCGCTGTACCCGATCCAGGCAGGGAAGGCCATGACAATCGGAGGAGTCACTATAAACTACCAGGTGCGGGACTTCTTTCACAGCCAGGATACGATCAAGACAGAACCTCTCTCGATAGACGTGCTGAGCCTGCCGTCCGGCGCCCCGCAGGGGTTCTCGCAGGCTGTCGGAGTATTCCAGGTCGAAGCCTCGCTGGACAGGACGGATACTCCGATGGACGAGCCTGTCACGCTCACGGTGAAGGTCACAGGGGAGGGTAACATATCCACGCTCGACTTTCCGCTTAAAAATCTGGACGGCTTCAAGAAGTTCGACACGACTGAGACTCACAAATCGCAGTGGGACGGCGCCCATGTGACAGGAGAGAAGATTTTCAAGACGGTTCTGGTGCCCCAGAAGACAGGGACCCTCCAGGTGCCCGAGTTGTCGTTCATATATTTCGACACTTCGAAGAAGGAATACAGAACGATAAGCACAAAGGGCCTCAGCCTTGCCGTGACTCCGGCGGCGCAGAAGGGGAATATGGCAGGCCAGCCGTCGCAGGGGGGCACAGAGCCTGTCACAGCGCAGAAATCAGACATACATTACATAAAGACGAACTTCTCCGGCAGGGAAGGCGACAGGCCTCCTCTCTACAGAAACACTCTGTTCATGGGGATACAGCTCGTGCCGCTACTCGTGCTGATCGCGATGACAGTCCGGACAAAGAGGCAGGAATCGCTGCAGCGCGATCCGCTCGGCGCCAGAAAATCGAAGGCATACGGCCTCTTCAGGAAGAACCTCGACGCGGCGAAGCGCAACCTGGCAGGCAAGAAGACATCTGAGTTCTACGGCGCGCTGCAGAAAAGCCTGATCGACTATGTGAGAGACAGATACCAGATGGGCTCGGGGCTCACAATCCAGCAGATCCGCGAGAACCTCGAGGAGAAGAAGCTGCCTGAGGATCTCCTCAATTCGCTGGAAGCCATCCTGAAGGCCTGCGAGCAGGCCAGGTTCCTGCCAGGCACGATGAACGAAAAAGACTGCCAGGAGCACCTCAGGAAGTGCTCAGAGGCCGTTACGAGAATGGAAAAAAAGTTTTCATAGAAAAGCGAGATGCCTTATGAAGAAATACATTGCCGCATGTGCTCTCCTTTTCCTGCTCATCACGGGGTATGCGAAGCCCTGCAGTGCCGGCAGGGAATCAGCATCATCGATGTTCCAGTACGGAAACGACGCTTACAAGGGCGGGAACTATCAGAAAGCGCGCGAGTGCTATGAGAAGGTCCTCAATGACGGGTATGTATCGCCGTCGCTGTATTACAACCTGGGCAATACCTGCTTCAAGGAGAACAGGATCGGCTGGGCGCTGCTTTACTACGAGAAGGCTCACCGCCTGGCGCCGAGGGACAGGGACATCAACTACAATCTAGGCCTCGTGAGGGACGCATTCGCGCAGTCGGCGCTGTACTCAAGCGACGAGCGCATGATGTGGTTCAAGGGCTTCTGCACAATAAACGAGTGCACGGTCCTCGTCTCTGTGCTGTACTTCGCATTCATGACCCTGCTGATCAGCTATGTGTTCTACAGGCAGGAGCGCTTCTTCTGGGTGCTCTGCACGACAGGCTTTCTGCTGCTCTGCTTTTCAATAATTCTGGGAACGGCTGTCTACGACAGGGAGACGATGCACTACGGGATGGTAGTGGCGCCGTCAGCAGAAGTCAGGAGCGGCCCCAGTTACAAGGAGAACGTAACGTCGATCATCCCTGAAGGCTGCAAAATCCGTATAATCAGGAAAGAAGGCGAGTGGGTCGAGATATCGGTGAAGGCCAGGACCTCGAAGGACGAGGCCACATATGGAAAGATAGAAGGCTGGATCCCCGACAAAGACCAGAGCGCCATTTAAAACAGGCCGATTATGTCGAGAACTCTGGTCAGATCCTTTTCCTTTATCACGACCTTCGACAGCTCTGCCAGTCTCTCGGACTTGCAGTTGAATGCGATCGGGAGCCCGGCCTTTGCGGCGATCGAGATGTCGTTCTCGTTGTCGCCTATGAATACACAGTCCTTAAGCTCTATTCCCTCTCGTGAGGCCAGCAACTCGAGCCCTGCGCCCTTCTTCTCCACATCATACGGCGTTGCCGTGCCGCCTGTTATCTCGCCGCTTTCGTCGAAGTGTATCTCGTTTATCATGACGTGATCGAACGGGTGGTCGGGAAAAAGCTCATCGAGCACAATGCTGAGGCTCCCTGAGATGAGCGCCAGCACATGGCCCTTATCCTTCAGAAGATTGAGCGTCTCCCTGGCGCCTTTCATCAGCCTGAGCGAGCGCACACATTCGATTATCTTGTCTCTGTTCACGCCGCAGGCTTTGAAAGTCTCTATGTCGTGGGTGAACCACTGCTCATATGTAATCTCGCCGCTGTAATAGGCTTTCGTGACCTTCTTCGACTCTGCCCTGTCCGGAACAAACTTCTCGTACAGAGTCTGCCAGATATAGACCGTTCCATCGATGAGCGTGCCATCGAGATCGAAGACGACGAGCCTCTTTTTGCCGTTGTTCACTGGGATACCTCCAGATCTGTGATAAAATCGCTCCCTCTCCTCTGAGGGCAGTCATAGTCATATACGATGGCCGGCCTGGCAGCCACTTTGCAGGGGAACAGCGCCGTCATGGATATATTCAAAGAACCCACGGACGATGGCGATCTGACGAATGCCTTCAGCTCCTGCCTCGTCAGCTCGTAATCGACGAGAGCCCCTCCGGCCCGAAGGGTACCCAGAGCCTCCCTGTCCACCTTGAAGCCCCACGGTACAGGGAACACCACAGCCGTCACGCGCTGAGCCGGCCCTGCGCCGGCTGCGCTCCACTTCACTTCGCAGCTCATGTTCTCTCCCCGCTTCACCCTGGCGGCGCTGAATAGCCTCGTCACCGAGACTTCATTGGGGGGAGCCCTTTTGATCCGGGTCGGGACATAATACTCCTCTATGAGCTGGTACATCAGCGGAGCGCCTCCTGAGAGGCTGAACTTCAATGTATTGTCACCGCCTGACAGGTATTCGCTCAGATCTATCTTTCTTGCAGTGCTGATATCACTCCCGCCGCCTTTGAAGGTGTGAGTGCGGGCACCGTTCACGGCCAGCGAGGCCTCTCCAGGCGAGCCTTCCGAGCTGTAGAGCAGGTAGAGCGCTTTTGACGCCGGATAGGAAACCTGCAGCGGGCTCCATGTTCCGTTTGCCTCCTGACAGCTCAGTATGAAGCGGGCTATCCCGTCCCTGTCACTCTTCAGCTTCTCCGCGCCTATTGCACAGACAGCCATGGCCGTGGCCTCGCAGTCCAGGGCGGGAGACGCCTCAGAGCCCGGGGCTTTCCAGAAGCGCATTGAGCCTTTCGACTGCATGAGGCCGAGCAGACGTGATATAAGAGCGTCAGTCGAGCCGCGATCGGCCCCTGAGCGCTTCTCTATCTCGACCAGCAGGGCGAGCGTGAGCGGATCCTTACTGTCCTTCGCCGCTTCCCTGATGGAGGCCACCGACGACTCCAGATCCTTCGCTGTGAGTCCTCCGTCCAGCAGAGCCTCCACTATGCAGGCGGAGGTGTAAAGAGACGATCCTGAGGCATCGTCGGCGATCCACATCCCTCTGGGCGATCGCTTCGACAGCAGCCATTTGAGCATCCTTGCCCTCGACTCCTCGTCGACAGCACAGCATGCCCTGACCTTTCCGAGGGTCCTGAACGCGCATGCAGTATCTTTTGTCGAAGGGGCTCCTCCCTTCACAGACGAGATCCCTCCGGATCTCCCAAAATCGCCTGTCAGCACTGAAACGTCGGCTGGCAGGGAATCCTGATATTCGCTCCTCGCCGCATTTCCGCTCTTTTTCTGCGATTCGAGCTCCATCTCGAGAAGCAGCTTTGTCATAAGAGCCTGGGAGGTGACAGGGCGTTGCTGTGTCAAAGCCTGAAGCGCCCTGGTCATCGGAGAGAGTGCGCCGCTGTAAAGAACGAGTGAAAGGGCCCTCCCTTCCTGCAGAGATTCCTGTGGATAGGCGACCTTCTCTGTAAAATCAGCCCTCCCGACTCCCTGGAAAGACCTCGAATCCCTCGCAGCCCTGGGAAGAACGGCATACTCGCCTCTTACCTCCTCTATCGAGCCGCCCATCGATGCCCCTACCGTCATCTTCTGAGTTCCTGTGGCCAGCACATCCATGTTGAAAAAGAGAAAGCCGTCTTCATAAGGCCCTATGGCGGCCTGTAATTTTCTGTCGCTCTTCAGCTCGAACCAGGGCCTCTTAGAGATCTCAACTGAAAGAGACCTCTTCTCTCCGCTGTAGTTCACGACTCTGACCGGAAGGGATATCCTGTCTCCGGTCGTCAGGGCCGTGAATATGAGTGGGACTTCGCACAGCAGAGACTGGAATATAGTGACCCTGTGCGAGAGCTCGCCGCTCCCTGTGAGAGCCCTTGCCATCAGCCCGCCGTCGAAGTTATGGGGAGGGAGGGGGATATCGCGCCTGACCACGCCGTCCTTCCCGGAGATCACGAGAGGCTCGTAGTAATAGGCCTCCACAGCCCTCTCAAGGCTTGGAGGCGCCTGGGGAAGGGAGAGGCCGGAGAGGCATGACAGCGCGTCTTCCGGGCAGCTGTCTGCACGGTCGCCACGGGCGCGGGCAAAGGCAATATCCTTCCTGAGAATCAGCTCGTCGGATGGCAGCGGGACGACATCGACAGCTCCTTCCGGGATCTGCCTCGCCCGATCGCCAGAGAAGGCTTGCTTCCAGAGCCTCATCAGAGCGCCATCGAGACGGGGAGTGAACATGCCCTCAGGTATCTCGACAGACGAGAGCCCTGGTGAATCGGCGCGCGGCGGAGGCAGCGTGGAGACGAGGTCGCCAGGCCCGGAGCGGATGCCTGCGCAGAGGAGGGCGGCCAGCTTTTCCTTCAGCGTGTCGAGCCTGCCTTCAGGCGACATCAGAAGCCCGAGAAGCGCCTCCATCTTTCCGTCACCGAATACGGCGAGGCCTTCGAGAGACGATGACAGCAGGCCGTTTCTCCACTGCCTGGCCTGAGGCCTTCCGGTACCCTCACGGGTCAGCATGAGCTCCACCGCAGCCTCGGAAGGCGAATCTGCGCCTTTTTCAGGCGCAACTGAGAGCTCAAGCGGCATAATCTCGCCGGGAGTATACCGGCTCTTAAGCGATGACGAGGTGATCCGGAAAGAGGCGTCGGGGTCGAACAGCACTGACAGCTCATCGTCAATCCTCGAGCCTCCTTTCAGCACATAGCCCCTGATCGTGACAGGGCCGGCAAAGCGCTCCCTGTCTGCGGCAGTGAATGAGGCGCGGCCGTCTGAAAGGTCCATCGACTCAGTCTTGATTATCTCGCCGCCTGCCATGAAATCGAGATAGACAGCGCCTGACTTTTCAGTTGACGATATCTCGAGCCTTAGAGGCTCGCCTCTCCGATGAAAATGCCTGTCAGGCCTCATCAGAAGGCTGGAAGTGCTCCTCTCAACAGGGAGGCTGAAAGACTCCTCCATGTCGGCGCCTTTCGGCCCGGCCGCAGATACGGTGATGCGCTCCGTACCTCCCTCCTCAGGCGAAATCTCTGCAGAAGCCCAGCCCCGCACCGAAGGGTCGAGATTCTCATTCAATCCGCCGCCAGAGAGCCTGACATTGAGAGGGAAAGGCGCGCCCTCTCCATCTACCGAGATCACGGTCAGCGAAGTCGGCATCCCTCTCTTCAGCGGAATCCTCTCAGGAAGGAGGTTCAGATAAGGCGACGAGGCCAGGACAGGGAGCGCCCTCGTGCACTCGCCGGCCCGCTTCCCCTTGGTGACTCTCGCGTGAAAGATAAGGTATGCCGTCGAGCTTCGCTTTTTTTCGTCAAAGAACGACGGAACCTGCGACTTGAAGCGGTAGAGCCCCTTGTCGTCTGTCTGCCTCTCCAGTTCGGCAAGCGTCTTCTCCTCCCTGTCGCGGGCCTTTATAGTCAGCTCTATTGACGCGTCGACGACAGGACGGCCGTCAGGGAGAGCTGCCTGAACCGTCCCCAGTATCGCATCGCCTGGCAGCAGTGTCGACTTCTCAAACGAGATCGTGAGCTGAACCTCTTCATTGAGTGCTCCCGGAACAGCGAAGCGCCTGGTTTTCCTGGCGTGATCGCATGAAGCCCTGAGTTCATAGATAGCCTGAGAGCGCTGCGGCGGAAGCTGAAATTCGGCCACTGCAAAGCCTCTCGAGTCGGTATCGGCCTCCCGGCGGGACAGCACGCTCCCCTTCGAATCAGCAAGCTCGACGACGATGCGCTCGCCTGCCACTGCTGCGAGAAAAGGCTTCGACAGAAGCCTCGCCCTTGCCACAAAAGTTCTCTCAGAGGCACTCTGCAGCAATGTCCCGTCCAATAGCAGCGCCTCTCTCCTTACGACTGTCAACTCATGGGACTGGGAGACACTCTTCGGGCCCTCGCCTGCAGTGATCTCGAGGGTTATTTTTCCCTCCCTGGGAGGAACGGTGAGAAGAGGCGAGATGGTGCCCCTCGAGTCGGTGACTCCCTTGAACTGGGCCTTTTCTTCCTTTCCATCCATGAGGGTTATCTTCACAGGTATGCCTGCAAGGGCGGAGCCGTCGCTGCTGTTCCTCACAATCACCCTGAACGAGGCTGAGCTGCCTGCGCAGAGCTTTTTTCCGGCAGAGACGGCTATTTCAAAATCAGGTGAGGACGGCTCTTTCTGCCACGCCTGCTCCGCAGTGAGGAAAAGCGCCGCGGAGACAGCAACCGCCGCCAGAAAGAGGCTTCGCAGCAAAGCCCTCCACATAATTTTCACAGCCGACCGCCTTCCAGGGATATCCTCAGCAAGCCTGCAGGGCTGGACCGACTGGCTCTGCCTGCCCTGCAGGGTTATAAGAAAAGACATATTTCAGCATGTAAAAGGGAGAGCTACTAGGCTCCCCCGCAACACTCTGACAGATGGAAAGAAGGACGCTATCTGTTATGATAGACCATCCTGTAGCATCCTGTGGGCTCCACCTTGATGAAGATGCCGGGCCTTACAGGAAGGATCGAGATCCTGTTCGTATACCCCAGATCGGCCAAGGTGAGACGGTAGTTGGCTCTCGCCTCCATCATGGCTATCTGCGCTTCAAGGCTCAGGCTGACTCGGTCACGAAGCCAGGGGCTCTTGAAGTCGACGCCGAGCACGCTCTGATCCGGCGTGAGGCTCGGAGCCGCTATAGGCGCAACCAGAGAGGCTTCCATCGGGGATACGCCGACCTGTACCATATCGCGCCCCCTCTGGGCCCTGATCTGATCTATTCTGTCACTGCGATCTCTGTTCATCGTTTCTCCTCCTTATAAGCGACAGCTCTCTATTACACAATCTCCCAATCTTAATTATAACATAACCTTCCCGGCTTTTTGTTTCGAAAATGTTAACTTTGCAGGGACCTCCTGTCACAGATACATGATACGACTCCAGAGATAAAAAATCAAGCCTCTGTTCGGATCTCATATTTCCAGGCATTACTATAGTGATCGAGTGGCCAGGTGGTCGAGGGATCCAGGGAAGGAAGAATTCTTCTGATCTCTGACTCTCTCGATCCCGAGTGAGCAAGTGTCCAATGGGAAGAAATTCTCTTTCAATCCCTCGATCCCTGGATCTCTTGCTCCCTGCAATACATTGGAAAACCTTATCCGGCGAATACCGGTTCGGGATTAATATAAAAAGGGAGGCCTGCGCCTCCCCTTCGCACACTTGGTGATCTCGCCGTTACCAGATCTTCTGGTTGCTTCCTATCGCCTGATTTGCAAGGCCGTAGAGGCCGTTGTTCCCCTGCTGGGTCGTGTCGGAGCCAGACATGTTCAGTGCCATCTCCACCATCATCTTGGTCTGAGGATTAAGGGCCTGCTGGGCGTTCTGATCCTGCTGGCACTCCTTCCAGTCTGACTCGAGCTTCTGAACTGCCGGTGACTGCTGCTTCTGCCCGCCGATTCCGCCGATTTCACCGGCTCCACCCTGGGGACCGGCGCCTATCTGGCCTACCGACTGGGACTTGCTCGCGCCGGTCACGCCATTCACCTGCTGAGGTGACTGGGCCTGCTGCGGAGCGCCCATCTGCGCGCCCTGCTGAGCAGCGTTGATGCCGCCCATCTTCTCTGTGATGACGTCTTCGACGTCCTTCATCAGCTTGTCGTTCCAGTCATCGTTGTTGGCTTCCTGGGCCTCGTTTGCCGGAGCCGCCTGCTGAGCCTGCTGAGCCTGCTGGGGCTGCTGTGCGGCCTCCTTGTTCTCGGCAGGAGCGGCTTCCTTCTTTTCTTCCTTCTTCTCGTTCTTGTTTGCTTTGAGCTGCTCGATTATGCTCTTCAGCTGATCGACTTCCTGTTTCAGCTTGTCGATCTCTTCCTGCTTCTTTGCCTCTTCGGCCTTCTTCTTTTCCTCTTCGGCCTTCTTGTCCTCTCCGGTCTTCTTGTCGTCGTCGCCGCCCTTTTCGACCTTGTCGGTCGTATCTGTTGTCGCTGTCTCTTCTGCCTTTTCCGTCTTCTGGGCAAGCTTCGACTCGGCACCGGCTCCTATGCCTGTAGTCGGTGCGGTTTCACGGGCTCCACTGCTGCTGCCTATACCTTTGATTGTAAGATCATCTGACATTATGTCACAGCTCCCTTCATATTTTTTTACCGCACGTCCCGACTCGCCATTTCACTACCAATCGGATAATGCGATAGAATCCATGTTGTGCAAGTACGTTATCACGCCCCGGAGGCAAAGTGTTAAGTGCGGAAATGTTAACATTGTATGAACATTGTAGGCCGATTGTTAACAATTTGTTAACGCGAAAAGTTCGGAACCTGTTGACAGGAAGAAGCGATCAGAACGCCCCTCCGCCGCCCAGAAGCTTGTTCCTGAGGAACTGCATCACTTCCTGATCGCTCGTGGCGCTCTGGATCACCTCTTCGAAGTTGTCTTCCTCTTCTTCTTCAGGCTCCTCGGACTTCCAGTCGACAGGCACATCAGACCACATGCCGAGCACAGCCGCCTTCCTGGTCCTCTCCCTGATCTCGCCCAGGCTGTCGGCTATCTCCTGCGACACCTCGGAGATCATGGTGAGATCCTCTCTGTAAAGCTCTTCATATCCTTCAGGCCTCTCCATCGATATGCCGGCGAAAAAGATCATGCCGAGGAGCTTCTGCATGCTCACGAAAGGTATGCCGACGCTGATATCCATGCTTGAAAGAGGGCCTATGGAGTTTGGAAAGGCACTTTTGTATCCGACATCTTCCTTCTCCTTCGAAAGAACGAAGGGGCGGCACTCCCTCTCCCTGACCCAAGAAGCCGCGTCATTCGGGGAGAACCCTATGCTCTCGGCCTCTCCGACGCCGAGCCCGCAGCGGGGCTGCAATAATGTCTCATCCGTGTTCGGCAGGTATATCACCGCTTTGGGGAGCTGCACCATCTCCGTCAGGGTCCTGACAGCCCATTTGCACACTCCCTCAGGCGTCTCGAGATCTTCCTGGCTGACATCCTCTGAGAACTCGAACTCGTCCTCTGTCTCTAGGGGTATCTGCAGCTCCTCTTCCACCGGAGGCCTGACCTGGCCACCCGGCCTTGCCGGTCCGCCGGCGGCCTTCCTCTGGGCCTCCATGGCCCTTTTCTTCATTATGTTCCTGTATTTTGCATACTTGGCTCGGAGCCTGTTTCCGGAGCTGCTGCCTTTTTTCGCCAAGGAGATTCACCATCCTGATGCATTTTTGCCGGGAAGCCCCGACCAGATTCATAATAACAACATTGTGCCCATTAGTCAACGGGGTGTAACTGGAGCCGGCAGTCTGCGCGATGGCCTCCATGCTCGGCAATCCCCGGGATGCCGACATTTACGGCAGGCATGACAGAAATGCGACCGCCTTTAATATCTCTGCTCATCTCCTGTATCCATGCTCTCCTATGAGAGGCACGAATCTGCACTCGACGAGCGATTCTTCCGAATATCCCTTTTCATGCCTTCTCACAAGCACGAGGACTTCGCTGTAATCCGCCTCCCTGGGGATTATCAGACGCCCTCCAGTTTTGAGCTGCTCGAGCAGAGGGGCGGGGATTCCCGGCGAGGCGGCTGTAACGATAATGGCGTCATATGGAGCTCTGGAAGGGAATCCGAGCGTGCCGTCTCCGACGACGACAGTGATGTTCTGATATCCGAGCCTTGCCAAAAGCTTTTCTGTCTGCCCGGCAAGCGAGGCAATCCTCTCGACTGTATAGACATGACTGGCAAGCGACGCCAGCACTGCTGCCTGATATCCCGAGCCTGTTCCGATCTCGAGAACGGTTTCTCTGGGCCTGAGCCGCAGCTCCTGCGTCATGTATGCCACGATCCAGGGCTGGGAGATCGTCTGGCCTTCTCCGATGGACAGGGCGCGGTCCTCGTAGGCGTGCTCGACCATCTCAGGCGGAACGAAGAGCTCTCGCGGCACCTCGCCCATCACGGCCAGCACTTCCTCGTCGTGAATGCCGCGGCGACGCAGATGGTGCTCCACCATATAGAGGCGCTCGCTTTCACTGTCAAAATGCGTCATGGCCCCTCACCTCCCCCTGAATATCAGCAGGCCGTTTTCGCTGCATCTCCCTGAAGCGCATCCTGAAGCCTGTCATTTGCATCTCTCAGCCGCGAGCTCAGCAGCCTGCATATCTCGATGGCGATCTCGGGCTTCTCATATATGAGCGCGTAAAGCTTTTCCCTGGAAAGAACCGACAGCACGGAAGGCTCGAGGACCATCGCCGACGCCGATCTGGGGGCGTCGTCGAGAAGGGCCATCTCGCCGAAATAGCCCTTTTCTCCCAGCGTTGAAAGCACAATCTCCTCCGTGCTCCTTCCACCTTTGAATATCTTAACCGTTCCCGAATAGATCAGATACATCTCGTCGCCGATGTCGCCTTCCTCGAACACGATCTGGCCGGTGCAGCAGTGCCTCTCCTCCGTTATCTCACTGATATCTTTCAGAAGCTCCATGCTGAGGTTCATGAAGAGCGGGATCTTTTTCAGAATCAGAATCTCCTCGAGCACCTTTCTCCCTCCTTCATCGGCATATTTGAAGCGCCTTCTCTCATGGACAGACAGCTCGCCGCGCCCTGTCCTGTCGAGAAAGCAGAATGTGGCCTCTCCGACCCACCGGTCGGGATGATGCAGTCCCTCTTCGCAGAGCTCATCTATCGACGGGAGATTGCGCTTCAGCTTCCGCGAGACGGCCTGTAGAAGCTCCTTCTGCCCGTCATACTCCATGAACGGGGCGAGGAGACGGGATATCCTCTCCTCCATGCCGCCGAGAAAGGCCTGCAGAAGCTCTCTGCCGTCGCTGCCGGCCTGGAAGGGAAAGCCGTCCTTCCTTTTCATGCTGCGCTTCCGCCTCAGCGCCGAAAGGACTATGAAGGCGTGGCTCTGCGCCTTTCTCGTGCTGTCGAGAAGGGCGGCGGGGAGGATCCCGCTGTCACCTTCATACTGCTCCAGCACAGCCTGCATCTGCACGTTCCTGTAAGAATAGTCGAACTCCACCTCGAGGAAGCGGTAGACATAATCCAGAGCAGACCGGGTATCGAGCGCCGAAAGGACCCGGAGAGCAGACTCAACTGTCCGCTCGCTCCCGTCATACAGCAGGCTTCTCATGTCCTCTGTCACAGAATCTCCACACCTGGTGAGAATCGCGACTGCCTCGTTCCTGACTTTCGCGCTCCTGTCGCCCAGAAGGGGTGTGAAGACTTCGACCATCCCTTTCTGCCCAAACGCCGCCAGTATGTTCATTGCAGCCACCCTGACTGCCGGAGCCTTGTCGTGCAGAGCGCTCACGATGACCGCCCTCAGCTCTTCATTGTCATAGTCGATGAGCTTTCCCATGGATTCTATCGCTTTCAGTCTCACGCTGAAGCTCGGAGATGAAAGGAGCGGAACCAGGAAGAAGAAAAGGCTCTTCTCTGCCGTAAAGCCTGCGGCATAAGCTCCCCAGCAGGCCCAGTCCCTCTCTTCACGGCCAATCATCTCCCTGATGACGGCCAGAACCCGCTCCCTTTCGCTGCCGTCTCCCTGCAATGCCGCGGCGGCCTGCGCCCTCGCCTCAGGGTCTTCATCTCCGAGAGCCTCGATAAAGAAGTCTCTGTTGGCGGCGCAGTCGATCTTCATCAGGGCCTCCAGAGCCCGCGCCCGGAGGACCGGCAGCGGCGACCGGAGGAGCTTTCTTATCTCTTCCTGCGCTGCTGTCGAGCCGCTCTCGCCGAGCAGTTGAAGTATCTGCGCCTGCACTGCGCTGCTCCTGCTCGACAGCAGCTCCAGCAGGGGCCTCTCGAGCGACGAGGGCATGAGCTTCCTGAGCGAATGAAGGATGAACAGGCACACCCGGTCATCGCTGTCAGCCAGTCCCTGCATGACCTCCGGATATTCTATTGCGACTGAGCCGCCCAGGCCTCTCTTCAGGGACAGGATGTCCGTATTCCTCTCCTTGAAGAGAGTTACCAGCGACGCTATATACTCCCTCCTGACCCTGAAGGTTACGTAGAGAAAGAGAACGGCAGCGAGGACGGCAGGGAAATAAGGCAGGGGTCCTGCGGGATCCGATCCGGCCAATGCCGTAAGAACTGCTCCAGAGATCAGGAACCCGACAGGAGCCGCCACAGAATCTGATATGATTTCCAAGGGCTCCTTCATCGACTCCGGTATGCTCTCGGCCATCACTTCAGACGATTCGTCAAAGGTCAGGCCTTTCAGCACAAATCTGCAGAGTGGAAGGAGAGACGCCGCGATCATGGCTCCTCCGCCATTTATCAGAGCCGCCCAGGGAAACACGAAGCCTGCCGATGGAAACAGCATATATACATCCCTGGCGCCGAAGCGCATCACGAGCCGGGCGCTGATGAAAAGGATTCCCAGTGCAAAAGCCGCTCCGCAGAGGAGGGCAGAGATTCCCAACAGAACCGGGATCAGACGGGGCTCCAGGCCTGACCTCACAAACAGCGAGAGAGCCGCGCAATCGTACATCACTATCAAGGGAGCAGCCATTGCTGACGCGCAGAGGAGCCAGAAAGCCAGCGGAACCCTTCGCACGTTTCTGACAAGAGCGATTGACGACGGGAAGACCTCTCTGCCGCGGTAAGCCGATATCGCTGGCCGGCCTGCCTGGCATCTCCTGCACAGCAGGACAGGTATGAGCGAGCACAGAGCGGCAGACAGCGGGATCAACTGCATCAAGCTCCACTGCCCGAATGATCCGCACAGAGCTGATATGAGCCCGCCTGCCGCGGCTCCGGACCCTGCAAGCACCTTGATGATTGCGGCCCTCGAGCGGCCATCCGGAGAAAAAAGACGGCCTGATTCTCTGAGGCCGATAGAAAACAGAAGACGGCACAGGGAGAAAAAGGCGCCGATGGCTGCCGTCAGTGCGAAAGATCCGGATCCGAGCACAGGTGCCGCGAGACAGAGCGCCGCCGCAACTACCGAGATGAGCGCCATGCCGAGAGGCGTGGAGAGGCTCCTTTTCATCGAAAAGCCGAGAAGGGAGACGGCTGCCGATATGACGGCATATGCCACGACGAGCGCCGCATAGCCGGAAAGCCCTGCAGGGATCACGAAGAGGGATGTCAGATATACCGCACCGGCAGTTAGTCCGACACTCTGGAGCAGGACGAGATTGGAGATATTTCTCACAAGCGACTGCCTGCGCCTCTCTGCGGTAAAATCGCCGGCAGGCGATATCTGCTCCTCTGCACGCTCAAGGCTCTCCATGGCAGGTCCTTTCAGGGTTCTCAGGCTGGCCCGGCGCCGCTTCCGGGCTCCGGGCTCGCCTGCAGAATCTTTCTTCTCTTCTCATCAAACAGGGAGAAATATCCGACAAACTCGTCAAAAGTCTTCATGTCACTCTTATCCAGCTCTGCAAGCGCTCTGCCCAGCTCATCGCGAGATCCGCCGCTCAGGGTTTCCGATGGTGTGCCGCCCTGCTCCGGCGACCGAAAAGTCGCGAGCATGGCCTGAAGCCATTCATGCGCCGCCTTGTGGATATGAGCAGCTGCAAGATATGAATCTCTCTTCTCCCGGAGCACTGCATACTCCTTCAGCAGATCCCCGCCTGCGAAGCCGGCTGCCTTCCACTCTCCGGCAAGCAGCTCTGACAGGGCCCAATCCCTGAAAAACGATTCAGGTGCGCTCTTCAGAAAAGACCTCTCGGCGACCATGATCGCACGCTCCGCTGTCAGCAGAGCCCACCTCTCTCTCTCTTGAAGGCGCCCTGACATATGGGCTCTTCTAACATCCTCCCAGAGGGCTCTCACTTCCCACAGGGACTTCTGAATCTGCTGCCTGGCAGCCTCCCTTTCGGCTATGATCGCCTTCAGCTCCCTGATGCGGCGGGGATGGGTGATCCTGCTCCACAGCGGGGAAAGGGCCTCCCACTCGACCCTCGCGGCGAAGAGCTCCCTCCCCTCTACATCCCGCTTCAGTCTGAGCTCAAGCTCCCTCTTCTCAAGCTCAGGGCTCAGAGACCTCATGTCATCCCTGAAGTCGAAGCGCTCCTCTTCCGCCGCGAGATGCTCATTCATGCCGGCTATGCGCGCCTGCAGAGCAGCCTCCATCTCACGGCCTTTTTCCCTCCGCAGAGCGGTTTCGCGCTCTATGACTTTCCCCTCCTCATCTGAAAGCCTGTCAGGGTGATCATCGAGATCACCGGCGATCTCGCCGGTGATCGCCCTGTAACCAGCCATCACCTCGCTTTCGATCAGATGGCTGAACCTATTAAAGCTCCGCTCGAGAGAGTCATCCGCTCTCTCAAGCAGAGCGGCGATCGGCTCATCATTGATCATCCCGGTGATCAGATGATCATCGATCTGATCATCCTGATCACCATGCAGAGATTTCGCGGTAATGTCATTTGTATCAATCCCCGCCCTGCGCGCGGCTTCTCCCTCCGTATGAGGACAGAAGCTGAAAAGTGCGGCAAGATCGTCAGCACAGAAGCCCGGGAATGACCTCGCGCAGGAAAGACTGTTCAGCACATCTGAGAACAGCGACGGGAGCAGGACCTGCCGGGAGAGAGAGCTCAGAGCCTCCTTCCCGTCCTCTCCGTTTGATCGATCATTCCTCTGCAGTACGCTGAACAGCCCGCTCCGGCCCTTTTCAGGGATGAGGGCCCACAGGAGCTCTTCACTTCTGGACACGCCTCCGCTCTCTTTCACGATCTCCTGCACCAGAAGCGCTCTGTCCTCTATGATCTTCCTCTGCAGGATCTTGTCTTCAGCCCACACCTTCTCAGAAAGAGAGAGCGAAGCCTCGCAGAGAATCTGCCTGAGAGTCACGGAAGTCATGCAGTCCTTATCCTTCATAATCGATAGAAGTCTGTTTTCGAGACGGTTGCAGCCCTCAATGGAGAAGCCGCCCTCGACCGGATGAAGCCCTTTGCCGCCGTCTGCCTTTAAAAGCCCTTTATCGACGAGACCGAGCAGCAGAATCACCAGGGAGGCTACGCCGTCTCCGACCAGCAGCGCCGCCTCGGAAGGCGACAGTCTGGGGAGCGTCGCACGCATTGCCGTGGTATCCTCGACGCCATTGAAGCCGGCTATCTGGGAAAGATATCGATCCCTCACCGCAGGAATCCTGCTGATCAGGTAAAGAACAGCTGTCACGACAAGAAAAGAGGATATTACGAGCAGCGCCGTACAGAAACAGGATGAGTTCAACACCGGAGCGGTCATACTCCATGGCCTCCTGTGGGGATCCTTGCCGTTACTGAGTTTTTATTCTCGCCACGCCGCCATTTCCCTCTCTTGACCAAACAGGGATTTCGATGCAGGCAGTTGAAATGACAGACTATGAAACCGGCAGAGTTCGTGGATCTCCTCTGCGTCGCATTTGAGAACATCACCCACAACACGGCGCTGCACTTTCGTGAGGCGCTGAGGTTCGGCGGACGTAAATGGTGGTGGAAGCTCAACTTTCTGATATGGATCTCATACCTGCATGATCCTCCATACCGGGTCATCCCGAGATTTCTCAGAAGCCATGACATCCCTGAGGACAACCTGATTTACGGCGAGACGCCTCTGGTCACGGTTGAGAAGTTCCTCGAGTTTCTGAAGCCCGGCCCCTGCGACGTCTTCATCGATCTCGGCTGCGGTAGAGGCCTCCCTGTCTTCTACACACACATGCTCTCAGGCGTGATATCAAGAGGTATCGATATAGTCCCCGATTTCATCGAGAGGGCCGCCGCTGTCTCGTCACGCCTGTCCCTCGACAGAGTCTCATTTGCATGTTCCAGTTTCAGCGAAGCCGACATAAGCGACGGAACGCTCTTCTACATGGCAGGCACGACCTTCGACGACGGCCTCGTATGCGAACTGACAGAGAAGCTGGAGGAAATAGCTCATCCAGTCAGGCTCATAACGCTGTCGGCGCCTCTCGCCTCCGCCCACTTCAGGCTTGTGACAAAGATGGAGCTCGATTTCTCGTGGGGAAAGACCTGGGCCTTCTTTCAGCAGAGCAGAGACGACGCGTGAGCCTGAAAGATGCCTATCTGCGCTTCAGCGCCTCTTTGAGCGCGACGCATTTCTCGTCGTCGATTTCAGAGAGGCTTATAAGCACTTCATATATCGCGCTCTCACCCCTTCGGAGGCACGACAGCACCTCGGCGTTGAACGCGAGCGGCTCATCAAGAGGAACGGTTATGGTCAGCACGATATGAGGCTCGAAAGACACAGGAGAGCCGATGAGGAATCCTTCACCTGTGACCTCTCTAGCAACACAGGCATATTCCTTCTCGCCGTCTCCGGCTGTCAGCGCAAGAGATGGTGCGCTTTTTTCGGCAGGCGGAGATGCGAGTCTGGCCGGAACGATCTCCTCCCAGACAGTGTCGGAAGACATCTGTACGCCAAAGAGCGGTGGATTCTCATCGTGCAGTATCTCAACGATCCTGGCCTTCGAAGTCCCGAGAAGGCCGTCCTTCGTGAAGCTCAACGTGATCTCCATGTCAGGCTCGAACGCTGAGCGCTTTATCACAGGAAGGGGGATCTGGAGATATATCCTCTGAAAGCTCTGCTGTGAGACCCTGGCAATGAATACATCATTGTCGCCTGCAGATGATATCAGAGATATCTCGATTTCTTCATCCCTGGAAAATTTGACGGGTCTTCTTTTCAGGAATTCAAAGACCAATACATTCACCCCTGGGCCATGGCCTGCTTCCTGTTCCTTCTCTGATTGTAGAGAAGCGCGTACCTGAACACAGATTCCTTCTCCTTCGGTCCCATGTCTTCAAACTCAATCTCGGTGAGGCTCTTTCTGTTTTCAGGGGGAAGCCTGTTGCTCCCGGTGACCCTTCCTTTCGCCTTTATTGTAGGTGAGTCGGGAATCTCAAGCTCCAGATGGAGCACAGTCTCCCTGGGGATGGGCAGGTTTGTTATAACCTTGACACCCTTGTAGCTGAGCTCTGTCGTCGTAGCCGTTTGAAGATGAGCCGTGCTTATGGCTCTGTATTCAATCGGGATGGGGATGTCGAGGTAAAAGTCGTTCTCGGTAAAGGAGCTCTTTTCTTCAGCCACGTCGGCTGGAAGAGTCATGTCAATCTCCTTCTCCCTCTTTTCCATGATCTTTGATTTGAAGGAGACTACCGTGCTGCCGTCCAGATAAGCCACCGTCACTTCGTCTCCTATCGAGCAGGGATAGGGCTTTGTCCCCTTCTGCGGAGTTCTCAGTGTGAAGCGCTTCTTTTCCATCTCCAGCACTGTGGTGAAATAGCTCTCTGTCCCTTCAGGAGTGGTGAACTCTACTTCCACTTCTTGCTTGGGGTCCAGCTTAAGGCTTGGCTTCTTCTTTTTGAAAAACCCGAAGACCATGACCCTACCTCCTAATCTGGCAGACACCGCGTAGTATTGTTGATATTCTCTTCTCCCGGGCAATCTCCTTTTTCCGAGTCCTGCCCCTGCTCCAGGGCATCTTTCAAAAGAGGAAAAGATACGACAGGCTAGAATTACATCTAGATTATTCAGACATAGTTGGAAACACAGTTTCCCGTTGAACTGATATCGCCGCAAGAAAGAGGGAATGCAATGCTAGAATTCTGCAGATCATATCTAAAGAAATATTACGACAACTTTCAGTTCTTCGACCTCGAATGCGATGACAGGAGAATCCGGGAGGTATACATGCGCACGAGGCGCTGCCTCAGATGCCCCGGACTCGCGCAGTGCAGGATGCACCCTGAATTCTGGCTGGAAGGCGAGGGAGAGAGACTCGCAGAGGATATGAAGCTCAGAGAGATTGAAAAGGCTGAAGGCATCGTATACGAAGACGAACTGGAAGAAGAAGATTTCGAGGAAGAAGAGGAGCTTGAAGAAGAGGAGCCTGAAGAGGAGCCTGAAGAAGACTCTTCAGAAAAAAAGGAGTAAAACGAAAGGCACCCTCACAGTGAAGGGTGAGTGCAGGCGCCTATGACCAGGGAAGAGCATCCTTCCTTCGACGATTCGAGAAAAAGCGGCTGGGAGACCTCAAAGCTCAGAAAGCTCAAGACTTATACCTATGTACAGAATAAGCTTGAAGCGCTGATGAAAAAGGACCCCATCCTGGTCAGCACTCTCAGCGGGAAGCGGTTCGATCTGAAAGACCCGTCCAGAGACGATTACGACCTCGCCATGGCATTGTGCCTGGTGCAGAGCGGAAAGCTCACAGACGAGGAGATACACCTGATCCTCAGGAACTTCTTCTCCCACGGAAGGGGGAGCGAAGCGCCGAAGGACTATTTCGACAGGATCATAAACAGGGCTCACGAGACGCTGAACTCGACGCACAGCGAGAAGTCGACGCCCACCCTGACTTATGAGTACAGGAAGTTCGGCTCGCTGAAGGACAACGCGAACATCCTCTTCCAGGAGCTCAAGAAGCGAGAAGAGCGGCACGACTCGAGGAAGAAGAATTTTTCAGGGTATGACACAGGCTTCCAGGCCCTCAACGCTGCAACAGGCGGATTTCAGGAAGGCAGGCTCATCGTCCTCTCAGGCCCGCAGGGCACAGGTAAGACATCGTTCGCCCTCCAGTGCGCCGCAGCAATCGCCGGCAGGGAGCGCTTGCCCTGCCTGTTCGCAGGCTACGAGCAGCCCTTCATCGATCTGTACCTGATCTGCGCGTCACAGCGCTCAGGCATCCCGCACAGCAGGCTCTCGCTGGGCTCGGCCTCCATGAAGGAGATGAAAGCGCTTCAGGACACTTTCTCAGCAGAGATGGAGGCGTGGGGCGAGTTCCTCTTCATAGTAGAGGGAGATGACAACCTCACTCCCGTGTCGCTCAGGACACACTGTGAAGAGCAGGCTGTCAAGGTGCTGATAGTGGACTCGACGGCAAGCATCCCGACAAGCGCCTATCCCACGCAGGAAGCGAGAATCCATGGGCTCGTATCCCACTTTTCGCGCATGGCAGTGGAACTTAAAATGGCAGTCGTACTGCTGCACACCCACGACGAGCGCATAAGTCCTTCGGCGTTTTCCCTCTGCGACGTGCTGATAAGCATACATGAACGGGCAGGCCACGACCCGGCGCAGGCCGAAAGAGTGCTGAGGATAGACAAGAACCGTCTCGGACCATCCGGCATAACGATATCCTTCAAAGTAAACGCCCCGACATTCACGTTCTCGGAGAGCAGGTAGACCGGAGCTTTGCAGGTCCGCCTGGCTCTGTCAGATGACTGTCTTCCGGCATCAATCCACACAGACAGACAGGCGCGGCGAATGGATCTCTTTAATATTTATGCAAAATGGAATTGACAACTCCAAATATGCATGTAAAATGGAAAAACAACTGCCAGATTGCATACATGGCCTCCCGGAGGCAGACATGACAATAACGACAGACCGCGCTTACTGCCGGAAAAAAGCAGTCGACTATCCCCGCTTTTCGAAAAAATGGCAAGCTGTCCCCATTTATGAAAAAAGTAGTTAACTGTCCCCACTTAATGCAAAGAGGCTCTCGAAGAGAGCCTCAGATAAAATCGGGGCGAGAGGATTTGAACCTCCGACCCCAGCGTCCCGAACGCTGTGCGCTACCAGGCTGCGCTACGCCCCGTGTGCGTATAATTTAGCACATTATCGTGTGTTTGTCAAACCCTTTTTCATATTTTTTTGCCAGACACCGTCAATTTAACGGCGACAGCAATCACGCAGATCGGCTCAGATCGCCGTCCCCTCCTGCGAGGTAAGGGCCCGGTAATCGGCAAGCAACTGCGCTGTCATCAGGCCGGGCTTCCCGCTACCGATTGTCCTGCCGTCGATGCCCACGACAGGGATTATCTCGGCTCCTGTGCCTGTCACGAAGCACTCTTCTGCCACATATACGTCATGAGCCGTGAAAGGCAGCTCCCTGACCTTTATCCCACGCTTTTCGGCAAGCTCCATGACAGTGTCTCTCGTAATGCCCTTCAGGATCCCCACATGGACAGGCGGGGTGTGAAGCTCTCCCTTCGCCACAATGAATATGTTCTCTGTCGTGCACTCTGTGATATAGCCGTCCCTGTTGACCATGACTGCCTCGAAGACTCCTGCATGGATGGCTTCCAGTTTGGCCAGTATGTTGTTCAGATAGTTCAGTGACTTGACCTGAGCGCTGAAGGCGTCGTTGCTGTTCTTCCTCGTCGCCGCCGTGACTATCTTGAGGCCCACCTCGTAAGTCTCAGGCGGGTAAAGAGCAATCCTGTCTGCGATGATCACCACAGTCGCATGGCCCGTGCATTTGCGCGGATCTATCCCCAGATCGCCGACGCCTCTCGATATGACCAGGCGGATATATGCGTCTACAAACCCATTCTTCCTGCATGTCTCGAGCACGGCCTTCTCCATCTCGTCGATAGTGACAGGGATGGTGATCATCAGCGATCTGGCAGAGTTGTAGAGCCTCACCAGGTGCTCCCTGAGCTTGAAAACTCTGCCGTTGTAGGCCCTTATGCCCTCGAACACTCCGTCTCCGTAAAGGAAGCCGTGATCCCAGACCGAGACCAGCGCCTCGCTCCTGTCCACATAGGCACCATCCAGATAAACAATCGGTGGCATACATTTCACCCTTTCTTATTCTTTTTAGCATTACTCATATGAATCACAGATCATGACGACAGTGTCAGTCCTTCTCTCCCATTGTTACATGAGGGACGGGATGAGGCGAGAGGAAAGGCTTCAGCGTATCTATCGGCACCGGGAAGAGAATAGTAGAGCTCTTCTCGACTGCGATCTCCGTGAGGGTCTGAAGGAAGCGGAGCTGAATGGCCACAGGGTTCTGCGCGATCACGGCGGCGGCCTCCTGCAGCTTCTGGGCGGCCATGAACTCTCCTTCGGCGTGAATTATCTTCGCCCTCTTCTCGCGCTCGGCCTCGGCCTGCTTCGCCATGGCGCGCTGCATGGTCTGGGGCAGCTCTATGTCCTTGATCTCGACAGTGCTTACCTTGATGCCCCACTCCTCTGTCTGCTGGTCTATGATCTGCTGCAGCATCTGGTTGATCTGCTCCCGCTCGGCGAGGATGTGGTCCATCTCAGACTGGCCCAGGATGCTCCGCAGCGTCGTCTGCGCTATCTGAGACGTGGAGCGCACATAGTCGAAGATCCTGATGATCGCGTGCTCAGGCGTCACGACCTTGAAGTAGATCACCGCGTTGACCTTTATCGTCACGTTGTCCCTCGTGATGACCTCCTGGGAGGGAACTTCCATCGTGACTATGCGCAGATCGACCTTGATCATCTTCTCTATGAACGGGATCATGAAGAAGAGGCCAGGCCCCCTGACCCTGTCGTACCTGCCGAGCCTGAAGATGAGCCCGCGCTCCCACTCCTGCACGACCTTGGCCATCTGCGGCACTACTATTATTATCGCGAAGACTATAAGTGTGCCGTACGTGGTGATATAAGCTGCATAATCTCTCATGTGTTCCCCCTCCGTTTTTTCTGCCAGATTGCGTAATGTTGCATCTTTCCTGTAATCAGCGGCTGTTCCTGCCAGACTTCACTCGCCGTTCCCGGACTGCTCGCGCCTCACCTTCAGGGTAAGGCCCTGAACCCCTGCGATGACAGCCTTCTCACCCTTTTTGACTGGATCGCCTTCAGCCGTCGCATTCCATATCTCTCCACCCAGAAAAACCGTGCCGTGCTCGCCGACATCGGACCTGGCCTTCACTGTCAGTCCGATCATACCTTCCATGCCAGAGACAGGCTTCCGGCGCAGCGATTTTGCAACCATCGCCACGAGGAATGCGAAGAAGGCGCTCGTGAAAACCGTGACGCCGATTATCACGCCCCTCGAAATTGCCAGATACGGATAGTCTGTCGGAACGAGCAGCACCGTGCCGAGAACCATCGACACGATACCTCCGACGGTCAGCACGCCGTGCGACTGGGCCTTCACGTCGGCGATGAAGAGGATCACCGCGAAGATAATCAGGAACAGCCCTGCATAGTTTATCGGCAGCGAGCCGAAAGAGTAGAGAGCCATGATGAAGCAGATTCCTCCTACGACGCCTAGCAGGATCGCTCCTGGCGACATGAACTCGTAGGCGAGCCCTGAGAGCCCTAGCATCATAAGGATAAGCGCGATACTCGGGTCGCTTATTATCAGCAGGAAGCGCTCCACGCCAGACATGGGGACCTTCTCAGGGACACTCTGGGAAGGCCTCAGCACGACTTCCTCGCCTCTGAGCTTCACCTTCCTGCCGTCGAGCTGCTTCAGAAGGTCTGGCACATCCTTTGCCACAATGTCTATGACGCCTTCTTTGAGCGCTTCGCTGGCTGTTATCGAGACGCTCTTCCTGACTGCGTCCTCTGCCCATTTAGCATTTCTGCCGCGCTTCTCGGCAAGAGCCTTTATATAGGCCACAGAGTCGTTCGTGACCTTTTCCATCATCGTCCTGTCTTCCTTCTTTTCACCGCCGCCGCCTGTTATATCAATGGAGACAGGGTGGGCTGCCCCGAGATTGGTGCTGGGTGCCATCGCCGCGATATGGGCTGAATAGAGCATGTAGACCCCTGCCGAGGCGGCCCTCGAGCCTTCAGGGTATACATACAGCACGACAGGCACGGAGGAATCGAGAATCTTCTGGATGATCTGCCGCATCGATTTATCCAGGCCGCCCGGCGTGTCCAGTTCGACTATCAGGATGGAGTCCCTCTTCCCGGCATATTCGATCCCGCGTATGATATAGTCTGCAGTTATAGGGATTATCGGGCCGCTGAGCTTCATCTCCACGACAGGCTGATCTTCCTTTCGGAACGCCAGGACCGGGAGCGTCATCAGGCATGTAAACAGCAGGAGAATTACAGCAATCCTTTTCATATGAGGCAGAAACCTCCACTTCCGTCGCAGGCAGATCGAGGGCAGGCTGCAGACTTACCCGTACCGCTCCGGTATGTCTTTCTCTCCGGAGCTGACTCGTGAGAGGTACTTCTCGCCAACTTTCAAGGTTCCTGCGGGGAAGAAGGATCTTGCATCATTAAAAAGAATTGTAATGCTGAAAGCAGAATAAAGAGCTCCCAGCGAAGAAAGGCACACTGTATGAAAAAGGTAACAGAGCAGAGCCTCAAGACAGCATTCTCGAACGAAAGCCAGGACAACATGCGCTATCTCCTTTTCGCCGAAAAGGCAAAGGAGGAGGGCTTCAACAACCTGGCCAGGCTCTTCCAGTCAATCGCCTACGCGGAGAGAGTCCATGCGAAAAAATATCTGCAGTGCCTCAACGACATCGGCATATCGCAGGACAACCTGCAGACAGCCCTGGCGGCTGAAAAATTCCAGATCGAGGAGCTCTTCCCGTCATTCTTCCAGGTGGCAGGCCTTCAGAACGAAGTGGAGGCGCAGATCGGATTCAACTGCTCGCTCGAGACGGAGCAGGTGCACGCCATGCTTTTCACTAGAGCCCTCGAGAACGTACAGCAGGGGAAGGACATAATCCTGGGAAACATCCACATCTGCAAGAGCTGCGGATACACGCTGGAAGGAGAGCCGCCGCCGACCTGTCCTGTATGCGGCCTCGCCCGCGACACCTTCAAGAGCTTCTGAGGCTCCATCACGCGCTTCAGCAGCGCCTTTCGCACAAGCCATAACGCCCCGGCACATAAGGCTTCTCTGCCTGAAGTCCTTCCGTTGCACGCTCCGGAGGAGAATGACTCCTCCATAGAGAAAGAAGATATTGACGCCGGCTGAAAGAGAAGCGGCAGCTGTATAAAACTTCCTAGCCTGAGGGAATCTTGAAACCACACACAGACGCGCAGAAAACCAGCGAGCGGGAGCATATAGAGACTTTACTGCTGAAAGCGCTCATCTGGAAGAGCCCCCATTCGACAGAGATAATCAAGCTGATCTCCCCGACAGACTTCTCTCCGAAGAACAGGCAGATTTACGAAGCGCTGCTGAACATGATCGACATAGGCATCGACATAAAGGCCTCCACTCTGAAGGATGCCCTGGAGAGCGACGAAGAGCTCCCGTTCTTCGACAGCGCGCCGAAGGAAAAAGACATTCTGGGCACGCTCGAGCTCTATAAATCGCGCACAGTGGACAGGAGAAAGGCCCTTGACAGGATCCACGAATGGAAGAGGAATGTCGACAGCCTCACCGCCATGGTCCACCGCGGCGAGCTCGATCCGTCCAGGTGGATGGAGCGAATTCAATCCCTGATGCCTCAGAAAAAGAGCGACGAGAGGGAAAAGGAAAAGCAGAAGGAACCCGAAGAGCCGCGCGAGAAAAAGAAGCCTGAAGAGCCGCCGCCCTCCGCCTACACTCTTATAGGAGCAGTCGAGCCTGAATGGAGCGCTGCACTGCGCGAATTCGAAAAAGGGGAGGCGAGGGAGTTCTTCGGGCTCCGCACAGGCTTCGAGGAACTGGACAGGAAGAGCCTGGGCCTCAAGGGTATGATAATGATGGCAGGCTCGCCCAAGATAGGCAAGACCACGCTTGCGCTGCAGCTTGCATCTGAGATTCCACGCTACAACAACGCCATCTCGATCATGTACTCGCTCGAGATGGACAGGAAGACGCTCTTTATAAGGACCCTCTCGAGAATCGCCGGAATACCGGACAAGGTGATAGCCCTGAGGCGCTGGAACCTTCTGAAGGAGCCGGATATAGAGCGCCTGAAGAAGGCGAAGACGCTCTTCAACTCTTACAAGAACAGGATCTTTCTGATAGACAGGACATCTGTGGATGTGGACCGGGACCAGATCTTCTACCAGATAGACGGCATAGTGAAGAAGACGAAGAGCGAGAGAGTCTTCATAGTAATAGATTCGGTGCCAACGCTGGCATACATCGGCGGCGAAGGGGACAGGATGGCAGGCTCTGTTGAGCGTGTGGAAAAACTCATAGCCTCGCTGAGGCTGGTTTCACAGATCTTCAACGCCACTGTTTTTCTTATATTTCCGAAGAACTACCAGCCGATAATGAGCGAGAGCTTGAAAGAGCGGGACAGGTGCTACGATTACGTCTATTCAGTCGATTCGTTCTTCGAGCTGTTCACGAAGAGCAAGCCTGCGGCCCAGATGGACTATTATCAGGAATCGCAGGCGCCTGACGAGGAGATCGACCTCTGGGCGACATGCAGGGATACAGGGCGGTGGTATGTTCCGCTGACCTTTTCGAAGGCCTTCTGCAGGTTCTCTTACAGGAAGAGCGGGTTCAAAGCCACCAAGATCACCTGGCAGCCCCAGGGTCCCGATGAGCAGGAGGAGGAGAGCCCACAGGGCTAGAGCCGCTCCCTACGCCTTCCCTGGAGCCTTTGAGCGCCTTGTACAGGCATATCTTGAAGACCTCGTCGTTTCTTATGAAGAACGTAATCCCCTCCTCGACGTAATCAAGAGTATAGACACCGTTGTAAGAAAGAGCCCTGCCTGTCTCTCCGAAGACTTTCCTGACCTCCTGCGAGGAGCTCCCGACCTTCAGCCCGCGCGAGGTCGAGTAGCGGCGATCCATGAAGGAAGGCTTCACTATTATTATCGTTTCCACAGAGTTTCCCGGCGCGTAAAACTCGAGGCCCTCCTCCTTGTACCAGTGAAGAGCCCCCATGTTGTCCCTGGCCTTGCCGAAGAAGTCCTCAATCTTCTCCATCCTCTCGCCGAGAGCTATCCATCCAACACTCTTTCCCGACACTATGCTCCATTCCTCGGCTGATGCCTGCGCCGGCAGGCACAGAAAAGAAATACACAAAGTAAACAGAAGCACTGTGAGTCTCTTCATGATGCTCTCTCCTCGAATTCTTTCCACATCTTTGTCTGAGCCCTGAGGTCTCCGGCTCTTTTTAACGGCGCGGACCGGAATACCGCTCTGCACATCAGAGGGGGGGGCGGTCTGAACCGCTCCTCATCGTCCCTTTATGTTACGCTCCCGGCCGGCTTATTCCTGCCCGGAGCCGCCAGGGTTCCTCTCTGTCTCAATCTCGGCCTCGGCGATCCTTCCGGGCACGACCTTGACAGGCTTCTCTTCCCGGCACGAGCCTCCCTGCCCGTCGACAATCTCGATGACAGCCATGTATTCGATGGAAAAATCGGCACATGAAAACGTGAGAGGGCCTTTTCTGGGCACATCGACGCTCCACTGAAGCTTCATGGGGTTTTCAGACGGGAGCTCTTCGCGCTGATACTTCTTTTCAGACACCAGATATGTCTCCCTGACCTTCTCTCCAGCTATCAGGCGGCATTCCAGGACCATAGACACAGATGATATGGAGGCCTCACCGTTCTGAACCGTCACCTGCAGCGCATTGGAATATCGGGTCAGAAGCTCAGAGGGCGATACCGTGACTGTATATGCGGCCATCTACCAGCCTCCGGTGACGGGATAAGCGACTATGGACTTCTTATCCTCTATATTTTTAAAAGAGTCCCTGAGCTTCAGAATATATCCGACCTCCCAGACCACACCGTAATCGCCTTTGAAGCTGGTGAAGGTGCCGGGCAGAAACTTGTCATTGTCCTTCTCAGGCACCTTTATCGTCGTGCTCTCTTCTATCTCATGGTTCTTGTACAGTGCGACATCCTTCAACAGCACGTTCTTGGTGAAAAAGTACTTCTTCCTCTTCGGCGCGCCCTTTTCAGGCGCCACGGTCAGGCACTCCACATAGGCGGAAAGCTCTTCGATTATTATCTTTTTCCTGGCCTTCACCTTCACACTGATCTGGAAAGGCTCTTCGAAGAACACGCGTGCAGCCTGGGTCGAAAAATCCACAGATACGGATTTCGTCTCAGGGATAATCTTTCTGAGAATCAGAAGCACAATGAGAGCAACGACACACCCTCCGAGGATGTGTATATACCCCTTCTCCACGAGAACTTCCACCAGAATGCCTAAATCCATGGTCTCCCTGCGCTCACTCGTCTACAGGCATCTCGCCGTCCTGGAACAGCCCCCTGAACATCTTGGAATACTCGCCGACGACCTCGCCGAGAAACTCCCTGGTCCTGCTGCCGGATTCAGGCGCCAGCAGCACACCGGCCGCAAATCCGATGCACAGTCCCACTCCAAGCCAGAAGCATCTGCACTGTTTCATCTTGTCTCCCTCTTTTCTCTACAGCTCTATGTTCTTTTCAATGTGCTCGGCAATATAGGCATCGGCTATCTTCTCCCTGTTCTTCCTGAACTCGAGAGCCGACTCGATAGGGAGGCCGTACTCCTTGACAACGTCCCTGATCACAGGAAGATCCCTCAGCCACGACGTGAAGAAGAAGCACGGCACCGCGCCGAAACAGAAGGCCTGCTTGAAGAAGTGCGACGAGATGCCGATCGAGTTCAGCAGGTCGCTTCCCCTGTTGACGCCGTACTGGGCAAGCTTGTCCATGCGCTGCTCGCGGGTCTCGTAGGCCAGCACCGGGTTCATGTGCTCTACGCCGTGCCGTCCGAAGTATTCCCTGACGGCCTGAAGGTATTCGGCCTGCTGGATGAATATCTGATCCTGGGCGAGGCTGTTTCCATCGGCTGAATGAGATATTCCGTGCTGTTTGCAGTAAAGAACGGTCAGCGCCTCCATCGTGAGGCGGCAGCCGAGATCGACGAGGAGAGGGCTCCTGTACTTTCTGTAATATTTCTCGAAGTCTTCGCGCATTATCCTGAACAGCTCTCTGCCGTCGAGAACCCTGTGCGGAAAGCGCTCCTTTCCGAACGCCTTCTGAATCTCGAGAGCTGTCCGGGACGGGCGGTGCGTATAGAGGCAGAAACCCTGCACCACCGTCAGGAGATGGACGCGATCGAAGCGCTCCCTTAACTCCAGCGCAGCAACAGTGGTATCCAGACCACCTGAAAACATGAGGGCAACATCTCCCATAATCCTTACCTCCTGGATATATTTTCTGAATGGCAATCAACTGGCTTCATCTGCCGCATCATGATGCATCACAGGCAGGCTGCGGGCACCCTTCAGCGTATTACCCGCGGCGACAGTCAGTGATATTTGACGCTGCTCCCGCCGGCTGTCACCTCGTCAACGATTCCATACACAATAGTGCGGACCGGCGCCTTCGAATCCTCCAGAATCTGCCTCGCCCCGTTCCCTTCATCGAGAATGAGCACCACATCGCCGATTCCTGCATCGAACTTTCTGTCTACGGCCATCATCACCTTTCCTGAAGGCTTCCCGGTGATCCCGTCGATCTGCCGCACGAGCAGAAGCTTGAGGCCCTCGAGAGTTCTGTGCTTCACAGTCGCCCATGTGACACCTACCACTCTTGCAATGAACATGATTCCCTCTATGCCTCCTCCAGCGTCACTCCGTCGATGATACCGAGAATGGCGGCGTCGATCGGCGGTATCTTCTCGACTGCAACAGCCGCCTCGCGGGCGCCCACATAGAACACAAACTCGTCTTCGGCGCCTGTCCCGACCGCATCGAGCACCACGATGGGATCTCCGCTCTCCTTCCCGCTCCAGTCAGTCGGCTGCAGCAGAAGAAGCCGGGCCCCATCGAGCGCAGGGTCCTTTCTGGTAGCGATGACTCTTCCAATGACCTTCCCAGCAAACATCAGTCGTTGACACCTTTCTGATAGATCACCGAGCCTCTCATCTCGACTGTGTCGACAATCGCCATAATCACGAGATCGCAGGGGCGGTTCGTAGTAGCCTCTGTCTGCCTTGCCGAGGAGCCGCTCACGAGCAGCACCAGCTCGTCTTCTCCGGCTCCGACTGCGTCGATTGCCACCGCAGGGCTCTCTGAAGGCTTGAAGCTGATATCCACAGGCTGGACCAGCAGGAGTTTCCTGCCCTCCACCTTGTCGTCCTTCTTTGTCGCCACAACTGTCCCTATCACACGCGCAAACTTCATCGCTTTCACATCCCTCTCGGAGTCCTGTTGTCCGGGTTATTTCATCATCCGGCTGTCTGCTCTATCTCTATGAGCTTGAAGATGTCAGGCGCAGAAGCCGACTCTCCTCTCACGACAACTTTGCCGGCACTGGCGCCGGGCCAGAATATGGCCTCGCCTGTGCCCTGATCGCCTATCTTAACCGAAGGCGTAATCTTGCCGTCGCCTTCCAGCACCCTGAACCTCACCTTTTCGTTGACAGCCGCGTTGCCGTCGCTGTATGTCAGGGAGGTCTTCACCTTGACGCCCTTCTTGTCCTGTACCTGGACTTTCTTCTTCTCGGCATCGACTTCTATCTTCTCAATCTTGACGAGCAGGATCTCTATCACGGAGCCGAGACCTGCGTTCTCATCGAGGGTCACGGCGATGCTCTGCTTTCCCGTGGTCGTTCCTGCCGTATAATAGTTGAAGCACTCGCCTTTCCTTACCTCGGCGGTCTCTGCGGTCAGGCGGCCGTTTTCCTCCTCGAGGGTGAAGCGAATTTTCTTGCCGTCTATCGGATTGTCGGTGAGGTCTGTCAGGCGCACCTTGATCATGCTCTTGCTCTTCCCATCGGCCAGCACGACCTTGACGTCGCATCCGACATCAATCTTGAGGTTGATCCTCGAATCCTGTGGAGTCAGCCCGCGCGACAGCGCAGCCGGCGTGACCTTGGCCGGCGTCACGGACGATCCTATTCTCTGCGCCACAGCCGAGACCGCAGGCGCTTCAGCCATCTGCACCTCTGCTGCCGGAGGGGCAGGCCGCTTTTTCATATAAAGCATCACGCCGTACAGCGTGACGAAGATGCCGACTGCTACTCCGCCTACTATCGGGATGATTCCGCCCATTCCCCCCTTGCCGCCGTCGCCTGAAGGGGCAGCAGATGACGGCGCCGCCGAAGGCGCTCCCACCTCGTTGAAGGCTATCTGATCGAGGTAGACGAGCGCGCCCACCTTGGTTGGCTCGAAAGAGCTGGTGACGCTCTTGATGAAGACGATCTTGAAGCGATAGTCATCGAGATACCAGACTCCGGCAAAGGCGGTGTACTGCGAGCCGGAGAGCTGGTAGAACTGCCCGGAGTGGGGGCCGAAATCGCTCCCTGTCCTCATTCTCCTGTCGCTCTCGGCATTTCTCCTGACCCAGTCCTCCATGAAGACTGCGAGTTGCTGGTTGAGGCTGGCGAGCTGCTCCTTTTCCTTCACGGCTCCCATCTCTATGTAGATCTCGCCTGAGCCTCCGCCCTGGAAATATCTGGTGTATTCGAGATCGGACTCCCTGGCCTTCATGGAAGCTAGAATGTCGTCGACCCTGCTGAGCGTCGGGCCGCCTTTCACAAAGGCGAACGAGCCTATCGAGTTGGATGCCGGATATGTGATTGTGTACTGCCTGTCTGCCGCCTGCAGGGACAGCGTGCCGAACGCAAGAAACAGCAGCGCGGCAGCATATATCGTTATTATTCGGGAGTGAAGCTTCACCGGAGGTCACCTCTTCGCTGTTATGTGCTGATGCCCGAAATAAACGCCATCGATAATTGTGTTTATTCTGATGCCATCAGTTATGCTGGTGAATACAGTCTTCTTCTTCGAGAGAACGCCCCGTTTTCCCTCTGTATCGCCCTGTCATTTTTATCCGGCGCCACTCACGGCTTCCATGACGGCTCTCTGTTCGCCAGGTAGCGGACTAGAAGGAGCGCCACAATGCCTGAAAAGACCAGCTTACTCCAGGGAGGGATGGCGAGTGGGGTTATGAAGCCCTCTATCAGAGCAGCCGCGACAAAGAGGACAATGGCGCCCAGCATCAGCAGAGCAGCCTGGCGGCCCCGTATCTTCAGAGCGTCGAGCCTCGAGTGCTGTCCAGGGTCGACAATCGCCAGTGCCAGCAGAAAGCCTGCGCCGGCGCATATGAAGATGGCCATCAGCTCGATCACGCCGTGAGGCAGGATGAGGGACCAGAAGAGAAGGCTCTGATTGCGATGCGCCGACAGCGCCGCAAGCGCGCCGATCAGCTGTGCGTTGTAAACGAGCGATTCGACTGTGCCGAGACCAAGGAAGATCCCCAGCGCGAAAGCCCTTATCCCGACCTTGATGTTGTTGATCATAATCTGGTGGGACATGACCGATTTCTCATAGGAGGTGAGGGCCCCGCGCGACTGCTCTCCTTGGGCGCTGACTCCTGACTCGACGCCCTGTATCATTCCCTCAGGAACCAGGCAGACGGCGCACTCAGGCCTTGCATAGACCATCCAGCCGAAAAGAACAGCACTGAAGATGAAGATCGCCGCAGCGAGCGCAATGGGACCCTTCCGCGCCCTGACTTCCCCGGGGAAATCGTAGAGGAGAAAACGCTTGACGTGATTCAGGCTGAACGGCTCATCGCGGTATATCTCGGCATAGGCCTTCGCTACACAGCCATTCAGGTAGGTGAGCAGCTTCCTGTCGTAGCCCTGCGACGCCGCGTAAGCCAGGTTTCCCGATGTCCGGCGGTAGAGGCCTGAGAGCCGCAGCAGCTCATCTGCCGACAGGCTCTTGACGCCGCCCCTGCCGATAGCGGAGGTCAGCTTCTCCAGCTCATCCCAGGCCGGCGAATGGAGTCGCACGAACCGATCCTGCTCCATCTCTTCCCATCCCTCCAATCAGCTTCCGAGAGAGGAATTTCACGAGGCAGGCAAAAAAACCTGCCTGCCCGGAGGCAGGTCCTGCAGGCATCACAGGGGAGGATTTATCTGACACCTGCATAATTCTGTCACTATGCAGACCATCACAATCAGGACGCCGGAGCAGATAGAGCTCTGCCACGATCTGGCAGGGGCCGGCTCCCGGTTCTTTGCGCTCGTGATAGACACGGTCCTTCAGTCAGGAGCCTTCCTGTGCATCTGGCTCACCCTCATGCTGGTCGACAGCCTTCTTAATCACAGGATCTCAGGCCTCATGAACGGCGTGGCGAAGTCGTCTCTCAGCCTGTCAACGCTCATCCTGGGCGCTCTCGGAGGCTTCATAATGATAGGATACTACCTGTTCTTCGAGGCTCTGTGGAACGGTCAGACTCCCGGGAAGAAGATGGCTGGCCTCAGGGTCATAAAGGAGAACGGCTCGGCGATAAACATCTTCGACTCGGCGGTGCGGAACTTCATGAGGACAGTCGACTTTATTCCTTACGGCTATCTCGCCGGGGCCCTGACGATGATGCTGAACAGAAAGCGCAAGAGGATAGGGGACTGGATAGCCGGGACGATAGTGATAAAGGTGCCTGCCAATCTTCCGCCTGTGTTCCTGACAGAGACTGAGATCGAGCCGCCTTCGGCGCCTGTGGATATCTCATCGCTATCGAAAGATGAATATCATCTCGTCAGAAATTACATCATAAGGCGTGGAGAGCTTTCAGGCACAACGCGCAGAGAGCTCTCTGAAAGGCTCGTGGCGCTCATGATGAAGAGGCTCTCGCTGTCTGAAAACCCTTTCGGATCGGCCGAGGAGATGCTCGAGTGGATCGCCGCGAAATACGAAAAGTAGAGGAACAGGCTATTCGAATGGCGCGAAGAGCTCAGGCAGGGAGAGTATGAAACCGGGAAATCGGGGTGATTCGAGAGAATCGCCATCCTCAAATTCCAGCGCTTTTTTCAGCCTGTCCCCCATCCTGGTATAAATCACGACTGAATCATCAAATGGGTCAATAATCCAGTATTCTTCGACTCCACACTTTTCATAGAGCTTTCTCTTGATGAGCTTGTCTTCCTTGAGCGAGCTCTCAGACAGTATCTCAACGATGAGATCGGGAACGCCCTGGATATTCTTTTCCGTGATGATTGACTTTCTTTCCCTGCCGATATAAACGATATCCGGCTGGACCACATCAAAGCGGGATATTACCACATCTATCGGGGAGACAAATATGATGCCTGTTTTCACAGAGTCGAGATAATTGCTCAGCTTTGCAGTGAGTATTCGGACTATGTTCTGGTGCTTTGTGCCCGGCGCAGGTGTCATGATGTGCGTTCCCCCGATTATCTCATGTCTTTTCCCGTCATTCTTGAAAAATTCATAGTCTTCGACAGTCAGAAGAGAATCATCATATTCGAGCATGACAGCCGCCTTTTTGCAGATCCGTATGGTACCAGTATAGCACATCGATATGGAGTACACCATATGGATGAAAATAGCGAAGCTCTGCTTCGGACTGGAATAATGGAATAGTGCGGTACTGGAATGCTGGGTTCTGGAAAAATGCGAAAATGAAGAAAGCAGCAGTATGTAATCTCCTTCTTCTGCTTTCTTCTCAGGAACCCAATCTTCCAATATTCCAACATTCCATCCTTCCCCTCTTCACGAGGACAGGCAAATCACACCGTTATAAGGGGAAAAAAGCAAACCATATCGATGAACAAAAGAAGCCTGGCTGCTCCCGTTCATTGGAAAAGAACGAGCAGCTTCAGGCTTCAATATATCCTCAGGCTGATTTCCGCCGTTATACGCCCGATTCCGAGAACGACTCATCGTACAGCTTGTAATCGGCTATGGCGTCCTTGAAGATCTGCGGATAGCCCTTCGCCTCGAAGGTCTCCTTGTCCATCTTCTTCATTATCTCGTCCCTGTACTCGCTTATGGCGCGCCAGTATTTCTCCCTCATCGCCATATCCTTGCCGCACGACGAGAGCCTCTTCGTGACGTCTCCGTATATTATCTCGCGGAGCTCCCTGTTGAAGCGGGCCATGAACGATTCGAGGATCCGCTCCTCCTCGCCCTTCTTGCCGACAGGCTTATACTCCTTGAGGCCTGTCCTCTTGTCCACATAGCTGTAGACCATTATGGTCGGGTCGTCCTTGTCGGGCTGCAGCACGCCTATGGCTATTCCTATCAGCAGAGCGAATTTGGCCTTCCGCTGCTCTTCCAGGGAAGGCATGTTTATCTCGGTGAGATAGTCGGATTCGCCCTTCCTGAGGTGGAGCGGGTTCTGAAGACCTTCCGAAAGCTGATCATACTTTGCCTCGTACTTGTCGATGTCATTGAGCATGCGGAGCGGGAACGCTCCTTCCTCAGTGGTGAACAGGATCTCGTTCTTCCCCCTTATCGGCTGGATGCCGCGGAGCTGGCCCGGCTCGGAGCAGCACTTTTCGAGGAGAGGCACCAGCTCCCTGAACTCAGGAAGCGCTCCCTCCCTTCCTCCGAACACGCCGATCAGCGAGACCTTGCTGTTCGGGAGCCTCACGAAATCCGGTATCTGCTTGAAGTTCATGAAAACCTCTGCCGAGCTGAAGATGTTCCTGAGCGACATCAGCGCCTGCTGCTCGTTGGGGTACTTGTCGAAGAACTTCTTCGCGACAGATATCTCCTTCACGCCTTCAAAGTACGGCTTGCTGCACGAGACGAGCTTCGCCATTATCTCCTTGTCCCGGATCTCTTCCTTTCGCAGATCAAACAGGGTGGTGGCGCCGAGAGACTTCACCACATCGTTCGATAGAAGGGAGACAGAGTCGCGGTCGTGGGTCTTGTCGGCCTCCTCGACGAACTGCGTGTAATATCTGTCTATGTCTGCAGGCTCGTACAGGAGCTCGCCGTTCATAACGAGTCCGGATGTGTCGTCCACGAGATTCTTCTCGTTCTCCTCTATCCTCCTGTACATGGCCTCCATCTTGGTCTTGAACTTGCCCATCTCTATAGTGGTGTTGTTCAGATACTCGAGGAGCCTCGTGCACAGCTCTATGGAAAGCTCCAGCACTTTCTTGTCGAGCTTCCTCTTGAAGTACATGTTCGTGGCGCCTGAGGCGGAGTTGCATATCTTGGCCTCCACCTCCTTCATCATAACTTCCTTCTTGTTGAACATGAAGCCTGTGGCCATCTTCTTGATGTTCTCGAGCTCCTGGATGCGCTTGTTCGAGAAGCCCGACTCCGCCTTTGAGAGCTTGTCAAACACAGATACGAAATAGTCCTTGTAGCGGCCCATCTCACGGGCAAACGCCTCTATGAACTGCTTCGCGAATATGAGGCCTTCGTTCGGGTTGCCTATCATGACGGCCAGGTCTGTCTCGAGCTTTTCGACAGTGGTCTTCAGCTTCTTCTCCTTGTTCTTGTAAATGCCGCGGCAGAACTCGCCCCATCGCTCAGGGTCCTTGTCGCCGTCATAGAACTTCTGCGTGAACTGCTCGTCGCGCTTTGCCAGCGTCTCGCTCCACTTCTTCTCGTCAGGCACCTTCGTGAGGCCCTTGTATGAGACGCTCATCTCCTCGTCGACTCGGCTGTAATACGTCTTGTTTCCCTCGCCGAGAAGCATCTCGTCTTTCAGATGGTTCTTCTTCTGAGACTCCACATCGACGTACATTTTGTTTATGTCGAGATAGTGGTTCAGATACTCGTCCATCCTGTCGGTGCTGCTCCCTGAGAAGAGCCACCGCTTCACGACGTTCTTGGCCATCCTGTACGAGCAGGCGTTGACAACGCGCTCCTTAGGGAAGTAGATGCTCGCGAGGCCGAGGCTCATATAGTTGAGCGGACATCCCAGCTTGTCGGTCCCCACTGCCACGGCTGATACGTTGTCCTTCAGCGACGCCTTGTACTGGCCGAACTCGTGGGCAAACTCGAGGTAGATGTTGTGCGCTATCATATCGAAGAGATCCGAGCTTCTCGAGAACGTGACTCTCGAGTTCCTGTTGTCCACAAGATAGCAGAAGTCGAAAGGAGGCGGCTGAATGCTCTTTCCGATGCGATCCTTCTCCCAGTTCGCCTCGAACTCGTGGCCGGTGCTGTAATAGTTGAGCTCTCTCAGCGCCGCGTATCCTGACGCATATGTCATGTCTGTGCCGAAGACGCCTGGAAGGACGAAGTAGCCTATCCTCGAGTGCTCGGTGCCTTCGAGCCACGATTTCACAGAAAAGGCCAGATCGAGGAACGTGCCGCTCCCTGTTCCGCCGCACAGAGACGAGACTATGTAGACGTTCAGGCCTGATTCGACCTGTATGCTGTGCGTCTTCAGCATGTAATCCATGTTGTTCTTGTCTGTCACCTTCGAGCGGAGCCCCATGAAGGCGCTCTTGATCCTGGTGTAGTTGAGGAAGTATGCGAGCCTTCCGATGGCCCTTATGCCCTTGGCGCCTACTGTCACGTCGCCCAGCTCGAGGACCTTCCTGTCTATCCACTCTGACAGCTCGGGATAGCTCCTTATCTCCTCCTTCAGCTTCTGCGTCCCTGTCACGGTGCAGTGGATGAACTCCGCGGGATTCAGCGCTATCTCATGAAGGAGCACTTCATCGACATCAGGGAGGATCGGCTTTTCGGGATCAGTGTCGAGCACCAGAAATCCCACTATCGGGAGCCTGTCGAGGCTGTCATAGGACTCGACTATCTTTCTCCTGATATTCATCAGAACCCGCTGTCCTGTTCCCCCTATGCCTATCAGAATGCTGGGGCGGATGGGCCTCAGCTGCCCCACCTTCTTTGTGCTGTCCATAATGTTCCTCCTCGCGCCGCCTCATGTTGATCTCGAAGGTGCGCATTTCTAATAATATACTAGATGAGATTTCCTGATCCTGCGCCCATTTCCTTCAGAAGTTGAAGTTCTCTCCGCCTCCGTCGCCGGAAGGGGCTTCGACAGGCGCTTCTTCAGGCAGGGCGTCTGCCTGATCGCCTTCCAGCATCTGCACGGCAAAATACTGGCCTTCCACGTTGAGCGTGAAGCTCTGTCCATACGAGACAGGCAGGCCCTTCAGGCCGGCCGACCCCGCATCGGCAAGCACGCCTTCCTTGAGCGGGGTGACGAAAAATGCCCTTCCGTCGCGCTTCAGGGTCGCCACCTGGCCTGAGCATCCGTGCAGCTCAAAGTCCGAGCCGCCTCCTATCGTCACGCTCTCTCCGTTCCTGAGGCTGAACGCCTGCGACTTCGACTCTGTCTTCAGCGTTATGGCTATGGGAAGGGCGTTCTTGAACACGTAGACAGCCAGGCCCAGGAAGAGAGCCAGAAGACCGCCTATCGTGCCGATATAAAGCTCCATCGATGGAGGTATTGTCCCTGAGACAGGCAGCGAAATCTTCTTTGGAATGAACGGGTATGTGTACGAAAGCACCTTTTTCGGCTCTGAAGGGCTGGCAGGAGAGGTCTCTATATCCACTTCCATCAGTCCGGCCAGCTCCACATCGACAGTGCCCTGGTAAGGCTTTGCGCTGAAGCTCCAGTTCTTCGGGAACTGTATGTTCCATGACATCGCTCCGGTTGCTCCGGGAGCGAGAGTGGTCGCTCCGAGCTGCACGCCCTTCGGAATAGTTCCGCCGCCTGAGCCGCTGTAGGCTCCTGTCACGACGAGGTCCTTCACCTTCATCTTCCTGAAGTGCGATACCATGTCGTAACTGTAGGGCTTTATCGCCGGATTCTTTGAAGGGGGCGCCTTCTTCTCCTTCAGCTCGAAGTGCCCTGAGAGCCAGTTGATATAGAAATCGAAGGGGGCCTTGGGGACAGCCTCGTTGTCCTCCCTGATCCCCTGGCTGTATTGTCTGTTCAGGACGTCCTGGAGTTTCTCCATGAAGTCCTTCAGCTCTTTGGACATCTTCTCGTCGCCGGGCGCCGCAGAGCCTTCTGTCTTGATGGTTCTGATCTTCGGCACGTAGTTTTCGAATTTCATGCCGATCGGGAGGATGTTGACGCGCATGTTCTTCTGCGCGTCCCTGATCAGATCGAGCATCTCGAGGGATTCGGTGCTGCCCGGGTTTCTGAAGGGGCTGTTGTCCGGCGGGAGATCGTCGCCGTCCGAAATGAATACGACCTGCTGCAGGCGCACTGGCTCGCCCTTCTTGCTTCTTCCCTCGTTGAACTCCTTCAGGGTCTTGAGGGCCTGCCAGTAAGCGCGCCTTATGTCTGTGCCCCATCCGTGCGTCGTGAGAGTCTTCCTTACGTTGCTCTTGAAAAGCTCCTTGTCCCGCTCGGTCTGGACCTCCTGGATTATCAGAGGCTTCGTATTGGCGTCGAATCTGAGAAGCACGAGCGTGTCGCCTGGCTGGGCTATGTCTATCGTCTTTTCCGCCATTCTCTTCCATTCGGAGAGGACCACGTCCATGCTGTTAGAGATATCGATGCCCAGAACTATGTCGTAGTTGGGGTTCTCAGTGGCGCACATCAGAAGGATTGTATCGCGCTGCGTCTTGGTGATGGTCTCGCCCTTCTGGGGCGCCGAGGGTTGCTGGGCCCTGCAGGGGATCACGAAGAAAAGAAATAACGCCAGAATGAGAATTGAAAAGGCGCGGATCGACATGGCATAACCTCTTTCGTCGAAGAGATAAGGTGGATGAGACAGGTTAAATATTCTCTCTGATAAATACCTTATCCTTTTTGGCGGGGATAAAAGGCATTTAGAAAGCCATCCTGAGTGATGACGTAGATGAAGCCGTCTGACACGACAGGCGACGACAGGACCTCTTTCTCGAGCCTGTAGCTCCACAGTTCCTGCCCCTGCATGTCCAGCGCATATAGATAGCCTGAATATGTGCCGAACAGTACTGCCTGGCTTTCGAGCACGCAGGGAGTCGACGAGATGGCGTCACAGACCGTTATCTTCTCATTTCTGAAGCGCCATCTGACGCCTCCTGCCACAGCATCGATGCAGTAGAAGTACGATGCCCATGTCCCTACGAAAAGATTTCCTGCACCCAGCGCCATAGAAGAGCGTATCGCCCCTTCGATCTGCGTGGAGTAATGCCAGCTGTCCTCTCCCGTATCGAGCCGCAGCGCGTATATCTTCCCGGAGCGATCAGCCACGTAGGCGAGATTTTTCCATATCGACGGGGTGCCACATGCAGGTGACGGGAGAGGGGCATCGCCGGGAAACAGCCACAGAAGCTGTCCGGTGTCAGCCCTGAGCGCAGCCACATGGCCGTCCGGGACAGCCACTATCAGCCTGTCCCCTGAGAGGGCCGGCGAGACGCCTGAGCCTGTCTCCTGAGCAGACACAGTATGCTCTCTGTACCACCACGCAGGCTCTCCGGTCTTCCTGTCGAGGGCAAATACCTCACCTGTCACGGTAATTCCGTATACATGCTCCGCATCGACCAGAAGTGAAGACTCGACAGGAGCCATCTTTTCTCCAAGGGCCTTCGGATATACCCAGTTGATGCCTCCTGAATCAGCACCGACTGCGTAGATCCTCCCCTCGAGGGTCGCCACATAGACAGCTCCTCCATCGATGGCAGGAGATGACACTATGGCGTCACGGACAGGTCGTGACCATTTCTGCTCGCCGTTGTATTGATTGAGCGCGTACAGGTTTCCACCTGCATCGCCTATGTATAGTGTTCCGTGCCATATGACCGGCGCCGCCGCAAAACCCTTCACGTCAGACTTGTCCGGAAAAGACCACTTCGGGTACAGAGGGAAATCGAGCAATTCCTTTGCCGTGCCTGTCCTGGAAGGATCTCCTTTGAAGAGGGGCCAATCTCCCGTAACAGGCGGCAGCGGAGTGTCGCAGTTGAAGCAGCGCTCGCTTTCCACCTTGTTTGCGCTCTTACAATACAGGCAGTAGACTGTCTTTCTCCTGCACGCCGGGCAGAAAGGCGCCCTCCTTTTAAAAGACGTCCTGCAATCCTCACAGGGGCAGAGCGCTCCCATGTCCTTTCCGCAGAGAGGGCAGAACCTGGAATCCGGCTTCTTGAGGAGCACCTCGTTTCCGCAGAGAGGGCATTTTCTGCGAAAGATCTCCTTTCCTGTGGCGCTGCAGTAGCGGGCTCCCTTCTTGTGATACCCCCTGCAGAGAGGGCATTTCTCCTCACCCTTTCCAGAATCGGCGGCCTTGGGGTTCTTCGCCTGCGGCGGCTCGGGCTTCTTTGGAGGCGGGGGCGGCGGCTCAGGCATCTTTGGAGGCTCGGTCGGCGGCTCAGTCGGCTTCGGAGGCGGAGGAGATGCCTTCGCCGATTTTCCCGGCAGATTTGCCGGAGGCACCAGGAGCTTTGCAGACAGAGAGGGGAGCGATGACAGCGGAGGGAGCGGCGGAGCCTGCTCAGGGCCAGCCGAAGATATGGGTTGCGTGAAGCTCTCTCTATGTACGGGATCGGGCTGCACTGGTTCTTCGCCCTGATTCGCGTCGCCTGCCAGTGACTTTCCTGTCACAGAACAGAACAGCGCGCCGGCCTTATGGGTCCTTCCACAGTATTTACAGGGTACTCTCTTATCCATATTGTATAATGCTTTCAGATTATGGTGCCAGGGTTTCGGTCTCCCACAGTTGACCCTTCAGGCAGATATTCGTGAACGCTCTCTGATTTTCCTCGAAAAAATGAACAACTGGGACAGGGAAAGTGGCGGAACCGCAGCGCGCGCTTGACCCGGCAAAGAAGGAACGGTGGAAAAAAGAGAGAACCCTAAATATCTTTTTTGCGATATCAACGCTCAAGAGCGATTAAGGAGATAATCATGCAAGCCGAAACAGTAAATATTCTATCACAGGCCTGGAACATCTCGCCTGCACTTGTTGAAAAGGCCGCCATCTCAGAGGAGGCTACAAGAGATGTCAGGGCAGAGCGACGGGCTGTCACCGAATACAACCAGATCAGAGTATGCGCCGCCTTCTGCAGGGAGAGGGTGGAGGAGCATCATTTCGCAGGCTCTACAGGATACGGATTTCACGACTCCGGGAGAGACACGCTCGACCGGCTCTTTGCAGGGATATTCGGCGGAGAAAGAGCGCTGGTCAGGATGCAGATGGTCTCAGGGACCCATGCGCTGGCATCGATCCTCTTCGGAAACCTCCGCCCGGGAGACAGATGGCTGTCCATAGTCGGAGCGCCTTACGACACGCTGCACCCTGTGATAGATGGGCAGTCCCGATGGCCGGGCTCCCTCAGGGAATGGGGAATTGAATATGACGAGATGGCCCTTACGAGCGACCACCGGATCGATACGGCAAAACTATCCGAAGCCATCACTGACAGCACCAGGCTCGTATACCTCCAGCGCTCCCTCGGATATACATTCCGCCCTTCGCTGACGCTCGAGGCAATCGCCGAAGCGATCACAGCGATCAAGAGCCTGAGGCCTTCAGTCACTGTGATGGTCGACAACTGTTACGGAGAGTTCGTCGAGAGCTCTGAGCCGCTCCACTGCGGCGCAGACATAATCGGAGGGTCGCTCATCAAGAACTCAGGAGGCGGAATAGCTCCTGCAGGCGGCTATATTGCAGGCAGGGAGGACATGGTGGAGCGCGCCTCAGTTTATCTGACTTCTCCGGGCATAGGCCCTGACGAAGGCGCCACCCTCGGCATCAGCCGCCTTCTGTTCCAGGGCCTTTTCATGGCGCCGACAGTGGTGGGACATGCAGTGGAGGGAGCCATATGGGCAGCTCATCTGCTCGAATCGCTCGGATTCAAGGTGCTGCCCCGCTGGAACGAAAAGAGAACGGATATAATCCAGGCCATCCTGCTGGGCTCGCCTGCAGCGCAGCGCGCATTCTGCAGAGGGATCCAGAAGGCCTCTCCTGTAGACTCCTTCGCGGTGCCGGAGGCGGTAAGCATGCCCGGATACAGAGACCCCATAATCATGTCGGGAGGGACGTTCATACAGGGCTCGTCGATAGAGCTCTCAGCCGACTGCCCGGACAGGGAGCCATATGCCGTCTACCTGCAGGGCGGCCTCTCATATCATCATGTAAAAGCCGGTGTCCTCTGCGCGCTCCAGCAGCTGCTGAACGACGGCCTGCTGACCATAGGGGACTGACTCTTTTTTCTTCAAAAAAAAGAGTCTGTCCCCGCCTCATGCAAATTTCCACTGTCAGGCCTGTCCCCGCCTCATGCAATTACCGCTGTCAAGCCAGTCCCCGCCTCATGCAAATTTCCACTGTCAGGCCTGTCCCCGCCTCATGCAAATTTCCACTGTCAGGCCTGTCCCCGCCTCATGCAATTACCGCTGTCAAGCCCGTTCCACCCGAACCCTGGGAAAACCTGGGGACTGACTCTTTTCCTGATCCAGATTCTATTCTTTGAAAAGAGTCTGTCCCCGCTTAAACTGTCCCCGCCTCATGCATGAAATTCCCCGTACAATGAGGAAAAGGACCTACCTTTCCTCGTTTTGGTAAGCCCTTTTGACCTTTTCTCCCAAAGAAGACGACTTTAGCAATCCTTCGGTGGAGGTATGGGAGTGCCCTTCACGGGATCCTTGGGATCATAGATAACGAACTTGAAATCCTTATTGTGACCGGAATAGTTTCTGATCTTAACCTTGATGCTGTCATAAAGAAGGGTGTTGTTGGTATGAGGAATACAGAAGACCTTGTACGCCTGCTGAACTCTTACCTTGCCGAACAGTGAGTTGTTTGGCGTGTAGAAGTAAATCTCGAGGTTCAGCCTGGGATCGCACATGAATTCATCATACTGGATCATGAAGAACTTTCCGTTGTTGCTGTCAAACTTGGTCTCAAACTCGTGAGGAAGATAGAAATAGCTTTCCCCAGTCGGATAATGATATACATTATACCGAACCGTATCAACTGGTGAGTGGAACAGTTTCTCTTCCTGGGCAACGCCTGTTCCCGCAAGGAAAAGCACAAAGGCAGCTCCTACGAGAAGCGTTATCGCCAGAACAGAGACCTTTACTCTTTTTGTCACTTCTTTTATCTCCTTTCTTTCAGACTTGTATTGTGGCTATTTTCAAAGGGCCATTAAGGTGTGTGCCCGCCGGTCACCTCCTCTCCGCATATACGTTGCTAATGCTTCTTATGCTAATAATTCAGCTTATTATTCTTCAATGCAAAAAAAAATCCTTCCGGAAGTGGAAAAAGTCCTTCACAGTAACATTTCTAATCTCTTCAGCGTGCATATTGCCGTCCACAGGTATTCAATTTTCGCCTGACATCGTAAGACTTCGTGAGAGTCATGAAAAAGGACTTCGTCGAGTATGGCGATGCTCCTCCTCCCGACGAGGCATGACCGGCATGACCTGCCAGCGCATATGCCCGCAATAAAATTCTGCAGATCCACAATCTGTGCGAAGAAAGAAGAAGAGACACCTCAAAAGGTGCCTCTCCATTGAGATCGACTCAGCCTGAACGCTTAGCCTCTGATGTACTCATCCCACTTGTTATACATCTTGTCCTGGACCTTTGCTCTGTTGAGTGTCACATCCTGCTGAATTTCATAGATCTTTGTCTGTGTATCCTGCAGAACTTTCCATTTTGTCCACTCGTTCTTCTGGCGTTCTGCTGCCATCTGCATTGCAGTCTGCTCGCTCTGGATCTGATCCGTCTGCTGCATCTGTGCCTGTGTCATCGCGCTTGAGTTTCCGCCGCCGCCTACTCCTCCGAACATGTGTACACCTCCGATAATGATAGTATTTCTTACCTATATTATGCCATCTCGGCCTCGAATTGTAAAGTGGCTTTTGTTACAAAAATGTTAAGAATTCATTAATAAAGCGTTAACAAAGTGCCTCGATGACACTTGCGCTTTCTGTGCCTTGGCGCAGAAAGCCCATTCTCAGCCAATATCATGATCCTTCCTGAGATTCCGGAGATCATGAAATGTCTCTCTGTGGAAGCAATGTTCTGCAGGCTCACTTTCATGCTAATGTCAGACAGCCTGGCCGGCCGGGACCAGGGCCTGGCAGATTCATTGAGATCCTGTACATAACGATGTCGACAGGAATGGAAAGAGACACGTGAGTGCCTCCTATTTCCCATCGACAGAGAGAACTTGTCAAAGAATCCGGCAGCGTGCTAAGTATTGCTTGCCTCAGGCGCCGGAACCTGCGGATTGAGGCTGATGCCCTGAGCGCTGAGAACTGTTTTGAGATCGTGATGTATCTTCTCATTGTTCTCATACATCGTCAGGATAGCGCCGTCTCTGGCTGCAGTGATTACCACCTCCAGCACTTCCATCAGGCACTTCTGCGTTATGGGCTCTTCCCAGTTTATCTTCTCGCGTGTTTTCTCCCACACATCGAGGTACATTCTGTTGAACATGCTTATCATTTCCTCTGGTGTTAGGCCAAGATTCGTTTCCATTACGACACCTCCAGAACATCAAAAAAATTATCACCTGCAGCCGTTAGGAACCAGTATATAAAGATTCTCCCTCTTAATCACAACTCCTTTTCTTCTCTAAAAAACGTATGGGCAGATCCCTGAGTGCAGGCACGGGGGCCTGCCCCGATGTATGGGCGGGCCCCTGTGCCCTCCCCCCTATCGGGTAGAGGCAGCAGAGGCAGGTTTAGTGCCTGCCTCTGCCTCTACCCGATGGATACCATACCCACGGAATTCACGTTGACCTTCGGCGCGATCTCGTTCCACGACAGCACAACGAGGTTCGGGAAGGAGCGATCTGTCAGCCTCTTCAACGCCGGCCTGATCTGGGGGGCGCAGAGGATTATCGGCTGAAGACCTCTCTCCTGCAGCTTTCCGACTTCCTGCCCGATTGACATCAGGATCTCCTGGCCCATGTTCGGGTCAAGGGCCAGGAACGAGCCCATCTCTGTTCTCTGGATCGACTGGGCCACAATCTGCTCGATCTGCGGGTCGAGGGTGATCACGTTGATGACGCCTTCATTGTTCATATACTCTTTGCATATGACCCTCGAAAGAGCTACGCGGACGCACTCGGTAAGCACCTCCGGGTCCTTCGACATGTGGACGTTGTCTGCCACAGTCTCGAGGATAGTCACGAGGTCACGCACGGAGACTCTCTCGCGCACGAGGTTCTGCAGCACTTTCTGCACTTCGCCGAGCGAGATCTGATCCGGCACGAGGTCTTTGACGACTGCCGGGTGGGTCTTCTTGATCGTATCGACAAGAGCCTGGACCTCCTGGCGGCCCAGCAGATCCGCCGCGTGCGTGCGCACCACTTCGGTGAGCTGCGTTGCGATGACGCTGACAGGGTCGAAGATCATGCACCCGAGGCGTTCTGCATCACCGCGCTGCTCGGGAGATATCCAGACGCCGGGCATCCCGTACGTTGGGTCGACAGTCTTGGTGCCTCTGAGGTTTTTCAGTTTGTCTTCAGGGCCAATAGCGAGGAACTGGTTCACCATGACTTCTCCAGTCGCCACCTCGATCTCCTTGATCTTGACCACGTATGCGTTTGGCTTCAACTGCAGGTTATCCCTGAACCTGACGCCGGGAACGACTATACCGAGCTCGAGAGCGACGTGACGCCTGATTGACGTGACACGCTCAAGCAGTTTCGCTCCCTGGTTCGGATCTACAAGTGAAAGGAGCCCGCGACCCACTTCCAGCGATATGGGATCCACCTGCATCAACTGCACAACGCTCTCGGGCTTCTTTGTCTCGGCCTTCTTCGTCTCCTGCTGCTGCGTCTGCACCTGGACCTCAACCTTTTTATTGGCCTTGTCGACCACATTACCCATCACGAACAAGGCAATAGCCAGCAGGAAGAACGGGATGTACGGGAGAGCAAAGAGCTTCATGAGCCCGAGCAGTCCCAGGATCGCCATGAATGCCGAGGCTATGTGCAGAGCTTTCGGTTGGGCGGTGACCTGCCTCACCACGTCTTCGCCGAGGTTTGCTTCCGATGCGGCGCGGGACACGATCATACCCATTGCAGTGGACATCAGGAATGCAGGGATCGTAGTGATCAGCCCGTTCCCGATCGACAGGATCGCGTATGTCGACAGGGCGTCTCCGGCCTTCATCTTGTGCATCAGGATGCCGATGATCAGGCCGCCGAGGATGTTCACGATCATGATCACCACGGCAGCCATGGCATCGCCTTTCACGAACTTGCCGGCGCCGTCCATTGAGCCGTAGAAGTCCGCCTCCCTCTCGATATCCTTCCTCTTCTTCTTGGCGCCCTCCGCATCGATGAGGCCTGAATGAAGATCGGCGTCGATGGCCATCTGTTTGCCTGGCATGGCGTCCAGGGTGAATCGGGCGGCGACCTGGGCGATACGCTCGGCACCGCTCGTGATAACCATGAACTGGATGATGATCAGGATGATGAACATGATGAAGCCCACGACGAGGTTACCTCCGACCACCACCTGCCCGAAGGCCGGAATCACCTCTCCTGCTCCGATTGGAATGCCTTTTTCATTCTTTATATGACCGTGGAGCAGAATCATACGGGTGGCGGAAACGTCGAGAGCCAGACGGAACAGCGTCGCCACGAGAAGCATCGTCGGGAATACGGCGAACTCGAGAGGGTTCTGAATATAGATTGAGATCAGGATCACGATGGTCGAGAAGCAGATATTGATGACAAGCAGAACATCCAGCATCTCCGGAGGAAACGGTATGACAAGCATCATGATGATACCGACTACAACCACGGCCACTACCACATCGGCCTGTTTCACCCATCTGGCCATTGGGGACCCTTCTGGGATACTCATAGACTATCTTCCCTCCTTGGTGTATGGCGATACATGACTTCCGCTGTCTATGGAAAACATGGAGCTGATTCTCATATCTTTCACGTTTATTGGCGCATTTTATACCGCTTATGCTGATCTCGTCATGATTGCCCGTTCCGGGCTCATTCCGGCAGAATCAACCATCTATATCGTATCACAGGACATGAGCTGTCCTGTCCCTTCCTATCTTCTCCCCGCCACTCTGCGGCTCGTCTTCTTTCGCTGCTCCCGTCTCTTCTTTAGGCGGAACACATAGGCGAGCACCTCGGCAGTGGTCTTGTAGAGCTCAGGAGGGATCGCCTTGCCTACCTCGCAGGCCGAGAACAGGGTCCTTGCCAGCTCTACATTCTCGACTATCGGTATCTCGTGCTCTTCGGCAAGCGCCTTGATCTGAACGGCCATCAGCCTCTCGCCCTTTGCCACCACCACAGGCGCCTTGTCTTCGCCCTGCTTGTACCTTATGGCCACAGCCATATGAGTCGGATTCGTCACCACCGCGGAAGCGCCCGGCACGTCGCCCATCATCCTTCCCATGGCCGCCTGGCGCATCAGCTGCTTTATCTTGCCCTTTACCTGCGGGTTTCCTTCCGTATCCTTGTATTCGTCTTTCAGCTCCTGCATCGACATCTTCATCTGCTTCATGAACTGCTGGCGCTGGAAGATGAAATCGATGATCGAGAGGGCTGTCATGCCCATCAGCACATTGCTGATGATCCTCTTGACGATTACCTTCAGAAACGATGTGACCTGGTACAGATCCCACTGAATGGCCGTGGACATCGTCATGATCTCGCCCTTCACGATGCTGTAGACAATCCATCCGATGACGCCCAGCTTCGCGCACTGTTTGAAGAGCTCGATCAGCGACTTCGTCGAGAATATCTTCTTGAAGCCTTCTATGGGGCTGATCTTGCTCAATTTCGGGTTCAGAGGCTCTGTGCTGAAGATGAACTTGATCTGGGCGATATTCGCTATTATGGCCGTGATGAACGCCGCAACGAAAAGCGGCAGCAGGCATTTGAAGAAGACTATCACGAGCTGAATCCCGTCGTTGAAATTGTTCCTGAGCGCTATCGGGCTCGAAGGAATGGTGGGGATGATCTCGTAGACGCTCTTCGTGTACTTCGCAATCTCCCAGAAGATGCCGCTTCCCATCGATCCCAGCATGCCGGCAGTGGCAAGGAGAAGCAAGGTCGAGATGATGTCCTGGCTCTTGAATACCTGTCCCTTTTTGCGTGCCTCCTGAAGCTTGTGCTCAGTCGGCTCCTCGGTTTTGTCGCTGTCGCCGCCGCCCATTACACTCCCCCCTTTGGGTCGCTATTTTGGTATCATTGCCTGTATCACCCTCATCACGTCGTCATTGTTTTTCGCGAAATAGTCAGAGTAAGTCATGACGAGTATATACATCGATGATGATATGAGGGTGAGCCCCACGGCAATATTCAACGGAAAAGAGAGCATGAATACGTTCATCTGCGGCGCTACTCTCGCGAGCATGCCCAGCCCGATCTGGGTGATGAACAGCGCGGCAAGCGCCGGCGCCGCTATGTGAATGCCCAGTATGTAGATCGACCCTGTCAGTTTTATCATCTGGGGCACTACATCTCCTGTGAACTCAACGCCTGTCAGCGGGATCAGCTCGAAGCTCCTGAACACGGCCCTCAGCAGGAAATGGTGGCCGTCCATGCACAGATAGAGGATCATGGCGAGATAGAACTTGAGGCGGCGCATCATGTTGACTGAGGTGCCGCTCGCAGGGTCGAAGCTCGCTGCGACGGAGAGGCCCATCTGCGTATCGAGAAGCTCGCCGCCGAACTGCGCCGCCGCCATTATCATGAACGATGCGAAGCCTATCACGAGGCCGACGGTTATCTGGGTCACGATCATAAGAAAGTACGTGAACGGCTCAAAAGAGAAGTTCTTCGGCACTGGGAGCTCAGGAAAGACTATGATGGCAATAGAAGCGGCAAGCGCCACGAGGACCTTCTTGTCAAAGTGACGGCTGCCCCATATGGGCGCCTGCACGAAGAAGCCGACCACACGGGTAAGGGCCAGAAGCCATAGGCAGAAAAGCTTCAATCCTTCCGTAATATTGTCCATCTGAGGCCGCGCTCTTCTCCTTTCACAATTCTATTGCGAATTGATGATGCTCGGGAACCCGCCGAATATCTCCACGGCAAACTGGCAGATCATAGACGAGATCCACGTGGCACAGATAATTACAGATAAAAATGTTGCGATAATCTTCGGAACAAAAGATATGGTCTGCTCCTGAATCTGCGTCGTGGCCTGGATTATACTGATCACGAGACCGACGGCGAGAGCGGAGACGAGCATCGGAGCCGAAAGCAGAAGCGTGAGATAAAGCGCCCGGCTCGTGATGTGAAGCACGAAATCCTCAGTCATACTCTTTGCTCCTCACTCTCCATTATACCGTACTTACGCTCCCGCGCCAATACTCAATATTTAAAGCTTCTGAGCAGCCCTTCCACGACGAGCTGCCAGCCGTCTATCAGCACGAACAGCAGCAGTTTGAAAGGCATGGAGATAGACATGGGCGACAACATGAACATACCCATGGCCATCAGCACGCACGACACCACCATGTCCACCACCAGGAAGGGCAGATAGATCAGAAACCCTATCTCGAACGATGTCTTTATCTCGGACATCACAAAAGCCGGAATCAGCACATATGTCGGGACCGAGTCCCTGTTCTTGAGCTTCTTTATCTTCGCCATCCTGATGAAGAGAAGCAGGTCCTTGTCCCTGCAGTTGTGCAGCATGAACTTCCTGATGGGCGCTGAGCCCTTCTCCATGAACTCGTTCCACCCTATCTCCTTCTTCTGGAAGGGCTGAATGGCGTTCTTGTCGATTTCCTTGCCGACAGGCGCCATTATGTAGAATGTGACGAATAGGGCAAGGCCCATCAGAACCTGTGTGGGAGGAACCTGCTGCGTTCCCATGGCGGTTCTGAGAAACGACAGCACCATGGTGACCCTTATGAAAGAGGTGGTCATGACCAGGATATAAGGCGCGAGGGACAGGCACGTCATCAGGAAAAGAAGCTGGAAAGGCATCAGCAGAGAATCGGGGTCTTTGGTCTTCGTCGTTCCGAGCGTGATATCAGGGAGCTTTATCTCCGGCAGCGGCGCCGGGTGCGAAGGCGGCGAAAGATAAGCCAGAAGCGCCATCATGGCCCCGCACAGCAGGAAAACAGACACGATTCTGCACATTACTTTCGTTCTATCCATATACACGGTCACCTCTCTGCCAGACATTACGTAGGTGTGCCCCCGCCGTCGCCCTTTCTGCTGTTCATCTTTTCCAGAATCTGCGAGAAGGGCCTGGGAAGAGGATACTTGTCAAGCGAGACGAGCTGCGCCTGCGAGGGCTGCTCCATCTCAGCGACGCGCCCTTCGACCAGATCGCGCTCGATCTCCGCAAGGAACTCCATCCTGTTCTCCGTTATGCCGACCAGGATGTACTTGCCGGCCACATCGAGAAGGTACACTGCCTTCTGCGGCTGCAGCATCTGACGCTCCACGATCCTGATCATCCTGGAAGGGGCTTTGAAAGGAGTCGTGAGAAGTCCCTGCTTCGAGTATATATAGCGGAGCGCCAGGTATGTGACTATGGTTATTATGATCAGGGAGACGAAGGTGAGCCAGAGCCTCCTGTAAAACTTGTTCTGGACTTCCTTGTCGGTTTTCGTGCCGCGCTGCGCCTCATCAACCCAGTTCACCTGCTCACTGCTTTCTGAGGGGTCGGGGCTCATCAGCCGCCCGTCTTCCGGAGTCTCCTCCGGGGTGGCTTTCACAGGCTTTGTCTCTTTAATCGAAGCAGGGGAGGCCCCGATGGCAGGCGACTTATCCGGCGGTTTCACGCTTTCCGAAATCTGCGGGGACGGCGTCCCGGCAAGACAGGGAGACGGGGCGCCTCCAGGAATATCGGCGCCCTTAACGAGAAGGAGCATTACCGCGACTGCAAGACAGAGCCTGCAGAGAAGAGGAAGGCTGATCCCCTGATTTCTAAGTTTCATTATTGTACCACATCCATCACAGGGTTTTACTCACCAGGAATCAGACTATCTGTTCATTATCTCGGTAATCCGGACTCCAAAGTTTCCGTCGATCTCAACAACCTCACCCCTGGCTATCATCTTGTTATTTACCAGCACATCGACCGGCTCTCCTGCCTCTTTGTCCAGCTCTATCACAGAGTTGACGCCGAGCTTCAGAATCTCCTTGACGAGCATCTTCGTCCTTCCCAGCTCTGCCTGGACAACAAGCGGCACATCCTTGAGGAGATCAATGCTGGAGGCGGGACCAGCCGGAGCGCCTCCACCTTCGATCTGCCCGAACTGAACAGATCTGACGGAAGGCTGTCCACCACTTTTTCCGTACGTTCCCTCATTATTCAAACTCTTCATCCCCTTCTGCAATTACTTTTGTAATCTGTACTGACATCTTGTTCTCCTTGACTCCCGGCCTCCCCAGGAACTTCGGCTTGTCGTTGATCTTGATCTTGAGCGGAGAGGTCACCTCCACGTCGAGCTTTATGCAATCGCCTACCTCGAGATACAGGAGCTCCTGGAACATCAGCTCCGCCTTACCCAGCTCGACCACGACCGGCACTTTCGCGGCCTCGATCCCCTTGGCGAAGATCGGAGTTACTGCCTGCGCGGGTGGAGCCTGTGTCTGCGTCGTCCTGGACAGGAGAAACTCGTCGAAGCTGGACTTTGGAATGTTCTCCTTCAGGTGGCGGAAGGGGATGCAGAGATCGATGGCACCCCTGGCCTGGGCTATGTGAGCCTGAAAAGTGATTACCACCATCGTCTCGTTAGGAGTCACGATATGGACAGCCTGAGGGTTGAACTCCATATCGGTGTATTGAGGGGCGAAATCCTTCACGTCCTTCCAGGCAATCTGATAGCTGTCCAGCACTCTGGAAAGGGGCTTCTGTATCACCGCCTTTTCAAGGTCTGTAAAGTATCTAACCTCCTCAAGCGGAACACCCTTTCCTCCCATGAGCTTGTCCAACAGCGCGAAGCTCAGGGAGAAATCTATGCATACGAGCCCCCTCGTCTCGGGATCAACCCTGAAGATGAAGATTGTAGTCGGGTCAGGCAGAGAGTTTATGAACTGCGAGTAAGCTCTCTGCCTGACATCCAGAAGCTCCATCTGCACCCTCGTCTGCAGCAGGGTGCCGAGCTGAATCATCGTATTCTCAGAAAAATTTACAAAGATCTGGCGAACAAAGCGCTCCTGATCATGGGTCAGCTTCTCGCCCTTCTTGAAATCATACCGGTCAGCCCTCCCCAGATTCCTCTGCGGATCGCCATGGCTGGAACGCATTACATCATCAAAGGAGAAGGATTCTCCATCCCTCAATCAGCTCTCCTCCCCTCAGCTGCATACCATTAGTGCGTCATTATCGTGATATTATATCACAGATCCCCTTGTTTGTCTACGAGAGGAAGAGAACTTTCACCTTCCGGAAACTGGGAAAAAAGCTATTTGACCAGCTGAATCGCCTGCTCCAGAAGCTTGTCCATCGCCCTGAATGCCGCGAAATTGGCGTTATAGTTGATCTTGGCCATACCTATCGCAGCTGCCTGCTGGGCATAGTCAACATTTGCAAGCTCCACGCTCTGCGGCACGACCTGGCCGAGCGCTCCCTGTCCTGCCACGCCCATCACTGCCTTGCCTGAGTTCTCTGTCTCGACGAAGGTGGTGGTTCCTGAGCGCTGCAGGCTCGAGGCATTTGCAAACGACGAAAGGGCCACCTGGCATATGGGAGTCTGCTCTGTGACTGTCTGACCTGTCACCGGATCGGTTATGTTCTTCTGGCCGTACATCTTGCCCGAGCTGTCGAAGCTGAATGAATCATACTGACCCATGTATTTCTGTGTGGCAGGGTCGAGCTTCATGTCGATATCAGTCAATCCGCCAGAGATGTTCCCCTGCGCGTCGAGCTTGAAGGCCTTGACCTTCATGCCTGTCGCCTCGTGCACGAGCTTGCCGTCCTGCGACGCCACAAAGCGGCCGTCGCGGGAGTAGTGAGTGTTCACTCCGTCTGACAGGTTGAAGAAGCCGTTGCCGTTGATGGCGAGGTCGAACGGGCGGTTCGTCTGCGAGATTGCTCCCTGGGTGAATATTATGCTGTTCTGCTTCGTCTTGGCCTTTGAGCCGCCTGTGGAGCCCATCAGGTCGTTGAAGTTTACTGACTCAGCCTTGTAGCCAGGTGTGAACTGATTCTGCAGATTGTTGAAGTACGTGTTCATCTGCTGCTGATTGTTCATTACATTGCTGGCCTGAAAGTTCATATCAAACATTGCCTTACTCCTCCCTTTCTCATCGTAACATGTTTCCCCTCTGAGGCTCTACCTTCTTTTCACCCCCTTGACACACTTCTTATCATGAAAATCACTTCTTTTTCGACACCACTGGGCATCAGAAGGCGATACCCTCACACTGTTATTGTAACAACACATGATTTCCAAAAAGTTAACAGCCTTTTAACAAATTGTAAACAATATTTACAAAAAGTCCATATATGCAGAATTCGGGACGCCATCTGCCAGGAAGAGGCTATGGCAGCCCCTGCCTCAGGCATCATGACCGGATCCCGGATCAGACAACCTTGTCCACGAGGTTCACAGATATCCTGCCGATCTTTATCCCCTGCGAAGCGAGGGCATCTGAGAGCTCGCCGTGAGACTCCTCTATGGCCTCCCTCACATATTTGGACGAAGTGTTGAACTCTGCAGTGACCTCGTCGCCCTTCAGTATCAGCTTCAGCTTCATATCGCCGAGATACTCGGGGTTGAGCTTCAGCGACAGCTCTGTCCTGTTCCCTATGTTGCGCAGCTCTGCATGCTGGATGATCTGCTTGACCACTTCTTCTCTCTTGACACTGCGCTCCGCTTCGGCCCGCTCTGCCTTCAGATCGGCCAGGCTCGGGCCTGTCGGCGCGCTGCCTTCGGAAGCCGTGCCCTGCTGGGCGCCCGGGGCGCCGGGAAGGGCCTCGCCGCCGGCCTTTCTCTGCTCGTTCACCATGTGATCGAGGAAGGCTGTGATCTGCTCCTTCGATGAGCGCTGCATCATCTGCGAGATCTGGTGCATGTTCATGTCGCCCATCTTGAGGTTGCGCGAAGCCATCATGCGCTGGAACTCATCGGCGCCGACTCCTGCCGAGCCTTCGGCTCCCATGCCGAGAGTCTGCCTCTGCGAGAGCGACAGGGCATCGCGATCCTTCAGCGACAGATCGTGGATCATGGCCTTCATCGACAGAGGCACGCCGTCCTTCGCCGCCCTGAGCTTCTTCAGACGCTCCTCCTCTTCCGCCTTGGCCTTCTCCTTCTTGTCAGAGTATATCTCCTCGTGGTGCTCCTCTTTTGCGCCGCCCTCGAGCTTTGAAGACCGCTCTTCGAGCATCTTTGAGAACGCGCCGAGCTCGTCGCCTGATGATTCCTCCGCCTTGTCGCCCCGCTCTCTCGAGCGGAAGCTGTTTGTCCTGGAAATGGTATTATCCATCGTCATATCCTCCTGTTCCCCGCATGATCGTAAAGCCGAGAGCTGTGTCAGCTTTTCTTCTTATAGTCCTCGTACATGCCGAGTATGTTCTTGACGTAGTTCTGCGTCTCAGCGTAGGGAGGCACGCCTCCGTGCTTCTCGACGGCGCCCGGGCCTGCGTTGTAACCGGCGAGAGCCTTCGTGATGTTACCGTCAAAGCGGTCCAGAAGGCTCTTCAGGTATTTGACGCCTCCCATCACGTTGTCGCGGGCATCCCACGCGTTCCTGACACCCAGATCCTTTGCCGTCTCAGGCATCAACTGCATCATGCCCATGGCGCCGCAGTAAGATTCGGCATTCGGGTTGAACCCCGACTCCTGCTTTATTACCGCCCTGATGAGGTCCTCATCGACGCCGTGGGTCTTCGATGCGTCTTTTATTATCCCCTCGAAATCCTTCTCCGAGCCCTGATAAGGCGCCTTTGAAGGCCCTGACGCCGAGCTCGAGCCGGATACAGGCGCTCCCTGGTACGTGGACATGAGCTGCTCGAAGGTGATGTTGGATGAGGTCGAAACCGAGGAGGGCCCTCCCTGTGTGGATGCCGGTGTCACTCCCTGGCTCGACGGTGTCATTGAGACATTTGATGAGCTGAAGCGGCAGGAAAGCTGCTGCATCCTCATGTTTATCGCCGAAATCCTGTCGAATATGGCCATACATATTCCTCCTCTCGATTACTTGTCGTTCCCGGAAAGACTCCATCCCCCCTTATATTCCACTTGCCTCCCCGCTGTGCTCGCGGGCGAATTTTATCGTCGAGAGCTCGTCTATGAGCTTCTTCTCCTCGAACTCCTCTTCGGCCGTCCAGGCCTCCTGCTGCTTCTCCTTCAGCTTCTCGTAGATCTTCTTCTCCTGGGTCGCCTTGATCAGGCACTGGCGCTGCTCCTCGACCCTGATGGCGATCTCCTTCAGCCTGAGCTGCTGGTTTATTATATCGTTCTTCAGTTTATCTATTATGTAAGCGTACATCTGCAGTTCCATCACGTTGATGCCGCCTGCGCCCTGCTTCTCCTTGAACTCCTGTATCCTCTGCTCCCTCTGGTAGTGCAGGCTCTGCAGAACCTGCTCCTCCCTTGCCTGGAGGGCTATGAGGTCTGCGAGCTTCTTCTTTTCATCGTCCTCTAGCTTTACCTTCAGCTCCAGCACGCTCTGGAGCTTGAAGCGGAACTTCTTCTTTCCCATGACCCCTTCTCTCTCATATCCATGCAGAGAACACTGTCAGAGCGTCAATAAGTCCTCGACATCGTGCTCAGCATCTTCGAAATCGTCTCGTCGAAGGACGACGGCTCGTTGACGCCTTGCTTCAGGAAGCCGTAGACCTCGTTGATCATACTCTTCGCATAGTCCACCTTCGGGTTGCTGCCGTCCTTGTATGCGCCGATGTTGATCAGGTCCTCATTCTCCTTGTATGTGGCCAGCACGTCTCTCATGCGCCCTGCGGCTCCCTGGTGCTCCTTGCTGCATATCGCGGTGAAGAGACGGGACACGCTCTGCAGCACATCGATGGCTGGATACCTGTTCTCGTGAGCGATCTTCCTCGAGAGGACAATATGGCCGTCCAGAATGGACCTGACTGTATCGGCGATCGGCTCGTTCATGTCGTCGCCTTCGACGAGCACCGTGTAGATGGCGGTGATCGTGCCCAGCGCCGAGGTCCCCGATCTCTCGAGGAGCTTCGGGAGAAGGGCGAAGACAGACGGCGTGTATCCCTTCGTCGCAGGAGGCTCGCCGACTGCGAGGCCGACTTCACGCTGCGCCATCGCGAAACGGGTTACAGAGTCCATCATCAGCAGCACGTCTCTCCCCTGGTCCCTGAAGTACTCGGACACGCATGTGCCCACATACGCTCCCTTCATACGGACGAGAGCGGGCTGATCGGATGTCGCCACGACGACGACCGAGCGCCTGAGGCCCGCCTCTCCGAGGTCCTTTTCTATGAAGTCGCGGAGCTCGCGGCCGCGCTCTCCAATCAGCGCCAGCACGTTGATCTCGGCGCTCGTGTTTCTGGCGATCATGCCCAGCGTCGTGGATTTGCCGACGCCGCTTCCTGCGAAGATACCGACGCGCTGCCCCTTCCCGAAGGTCAGCAGCGAATCGATGGCGCGCACTCCCAGCGATAGAACCTGCTTGATCGTCGGACGGGTGAACGGGTTGGGAGGGCTGTTGACAATCGGGTACTCTGTCTCGTATTCGAGCGGACCCTTGCTGTCGATCGGATTGCCAAGCCCGTCGAGAACCCTTCCCAGCAGTTTCGGACCGACCTTGACCATCAGAGGCTTTCCTGTCGCCCTCACCTCGCAGCCCGGACCGATGCCTGTCATCTCGTCGAGCGGCATCAGAAGAACCTTGTTGGCTTTGAATCCGACAACCTCTGATTTGACAGGATCGCCGCCGCCTTTGCGATAAATATAACAGACCTCTCCCATCTGCACGGCAGGGCCTTCCGACTCGATCGTGAGACCGATTACCTGCGTCACCTTCCCGTGCATCTTGACGAGGGAAGTGCTGTCGAGCGCGTTGTAGTACCTGGAAAAGTCTATCTTAAGATTCTCCAGGCTCATCGCCCCCCTTCTCGGCCTTCTCGAACGCCAGTTCCAGCGTGTGGATCTGCACTCCGATCCTGGCGTCCACGTTGCCCAGGTTAGTCTCTATTATGCAGCCTCCCCGCTCCACGCCGGGGTCCACTATTATGTCCATCATCTTGAGGCCTTCGATCATCCTGGCGAAGATGTCCTTCCGATCCCTGACGTAGTCCAGATCGGCGCTGTTGACCTTTATTATGACCTCTTCGCGCTGCTTGACCTTGTCGAGCGACGCCCTGATCATGTTGATCACTATGTCCTGGTTCAGCTCCACCTGGGTCTGGATTATCTTCTCGGCGATCCTTATGGCCAGCTTCGCCATCTCGGGCTCGATGGTCCTGATCAGCAGATCGCGCTCCTTCGTGGCCTGCTCGAGGACGTTCTTGGCTTCCTTTATGTGGTTGCTCATCTCCTCGCGCCCTGCCTCGAAGCCGTCTTCCTTTCCCTTCACGAAGCCGTCGCGCTCGGCCTGCGAGAATGCGGACTGGCTGTAGAGCTTCGTCTCCTCTATGAGCTTCTTCGCTTCGGCCCTCGCCTTCTTGATTATCTCCTCGGCCTTCTTCTCGGCCTCCTCGATTATTATCTTGTCCAGTTGCGGCGGCGGGGGCGGGGGAGGCGGCGGGGGCTCGGCTATCTGCTCCTCCACTATCGGAGGGGCTTCCTCCCTGGCCTCATCCCTGTCCGGGATATCCTCGACGAGCGGGGCAATATCTTCCTCCTGCAGGGAAGGCTCTTCCTGCTTCTCCTCCTCCACAGGGGGGGTGTACGCGGCAAAGGTCCCGCCTTTCATGAGCCCTGTCTTCTTCTGCATCATGACAGTTCTCTGAGACATGGGAGGAGGGGGCGGAGGTGCCTCTACACCGTCCGGAACCACCTTGTTGTGCTTGATGAGCGCCACTATCTCACTCCTTGCCGGCCTCTCGCCCTATCGGAACTTGACCTTCCCGAGCGTCACGAGCCCTCTCAGGATATTTCTTATCTGCTGCTGCGCCGCCTTTATCTCCTCCCACGGCACCGAGCCGAGGGACTCGACATCGTCGCGCAGTGCCTTTGACACCTCAGGGGACATGCAGTTGTAGATCCGCTCTGCCAGCTCCCTGTTCGCGCCTTTCAACGCCAGCACGAGATCGCGGATATCTGTCAGGCGGAGAACCTGCTGCAGCGAGTTGTCATCTATGTTGTTGAGATCCTCGAAGTCGCAGAGCTTGTTCTTGATGTCACTGACCAGATGGGGGCTCTTCTTCGTGAGACCTGTGATGATCTTCTCCTCTGTCGAGCGATCTGACTGGCTCAGGATCTCAACGAGCGCCTCCTTTCCATCTGCATCTCCGAAGCTCTCACCTTCGACTATGGAATAGAGCCTGTTCTCTAGTACCTTCTCCACCTCCTGGATCACCTCAGGAGATATGCGGCCGATCTCTGCGAGTCTCCTGGCCACCTCTGTCTGAAGGTTGGCAGGGAGCTCGGAGATGACAGCCGAAGCCTGGGACGCCTGAAGATGGGAAAGCACTAACGCTATTGTCTGGGGATGCTCCCGGCGAACCAGCGCCAGGAGCTGTTTCGGGTCCACATTCCGGAGAAAGTCCAGAGGCCGAGGGCGGGCCCCCTTTCCCTCTTTCGAGGAAAACTGGGTGGCCGTGCGCCTCGTCGTCGGCACTCCCACGGTGGGGAAGCTACCCATCTGGGTCTGCTCCCTCAACCCCGGTATGTCGGTGGTCGATAGAAACTCTTCTATTACCTTCGCCCTGACATCCGGGGATATCTGCGGGAGCTTGGATATCTCCAAGCTGATTGCCTGAACTTCCTCTGGACCAAACTCCTTAAAGACCTGAGCTGTGACTTCTGGCGGTAATGACACCAGGAGTATTGCCGCTTTTTGTTTAGCTGTCAAACTTGAGGTGCTGATGAGGCTCACCTCTCTTTTTCAGCAAGCCATGTGCTCTTCAAGAGCTCAGCCACCTTGGTGGGTTTCTCCTTCGCTAACTTCTCAAGCTGCTCAGTCGTATTCACCTTCGTATCCGGAGGAGCAGTCGAGCGTCCGACCTTGTCGCTTATGAGGTCGGAGATGTCGCTGGCTGTCGCTCCAGGACCTGTTGCCAGTATGAGCTTTGACTTCTCGGTCTGCACTCTCTTCTGGCGGGCAAGGAATACCAGCACGGGGATGAGGAGCACTACCATGAAGGCGCCTGTGATGTATGGGAGATATGAGCCGTTGATAGGATTAGGCTTGGCTGCTGCCGCTGCCGGTCTGTTGTTCATCGCATAGTTCATGTCTTCGATGAATCCGTTGTTGAAAGGCAGGCTTGCCACTGTCACTGAATCGCCGCGGGCCTCGTCGGCGCCTATGGCGTCTTTTACTATAGAGGAGATCTTCGTCACCTGGTCGGGCTTGAGGTTGTCAACCATTACGCTCGCAGTGAGTCTCTCTACTCTTCCCGGAGGTGTCACGGTTCTCTTCTTGACCATGTCGGACTTGTAGATAACAGTCTTGTCCTCTTTCTTGTAGTTGGCGTTGTCGCCTGTGTTGGTGCTTCCCTTGAATGACATCTGGGAGCCGCCGCCGCCCTTCTCGCCAGGTGCTGATGTGAAGAGCTCTGTCTCGACCTTTTCCTTCTCTTTGACCATGCCTGTCGTGTTGCCGGGACCGCCTACCTTGAGGGTCTCGGTCTCACTCGATGAGAAGTCGAGAGTGGCGTTTACCACTACCTTTGACTTGTTGGGGCCGAGCACTTCGTCGAGCATTCCCTGCACCTTGGACTGGAGCTGCTTCTCGAAGGACACTTTCTTGTCCTGCTGCTGCGATGTCATCACTGACGGGTCATCGGCGTTGCCTGCTATTGAAGGGTTCTCGTTGAGAATGAAGCCCTTCGTGTCGAGAATCTTGACGTTCTCCGGCTTGAGTCCCTCGACCGAGAAGGCCACGAGGTGGACTATGCCTTTGATCTGGCTGTTCGTGAGCTTCCCGCCAGGCTGGAGCCTGAGCATGACCGCCGCAGTCGTCGGCTTCTGATCTGTGTTGAAGTAATCTGTATCAGGCTTTACGATCTTTATATACGCATCTGCCACACCTTCAACCTGCCTGATTGACTCTGTGAGGTCGCCCTCAAGAGTCTGCATTCTCTCGTAGCGCTTGTCGTCGGCAGTCTTGGGCGCGAGGCCGTCGCCTTCGCCGGAATTTCCTACCGATCTTTTCGGGAGGCCGTAGCTCGCCAGCTGGATCCTGGCCTTGTTCCTCGCTCCCGGAGGAACCAGGATTTCGGCGGCGCCTTCTCCGACTGAGTACTCTATGTTCATCTCAGTCAGCTTCATAGTTATGTCCTTCACGTCAGAAGGTGTGAGCTTCGTGTCGTAGAGCGGCACGAACGCTGATGCCTTGCTGTACGCAGAGAAGGATATGGCGCCTATGAGAATGACTGCCAGCACCACTCCTCCGATTATCTTCTGTTTCGGCGATAGCCCCTGAAAAAACGCTGTTACCTTTGCTATAGGTGTTCCCCCGCCCGGCCCCGGCCGCGCACCTGTGGGAAGAGGAGCGGAACCCGTTCTCATCCCTGTTTGCATACCAGTACCTGTAGCCATTATACGATACACCTCTCTTTCACATATTTGCCTTCATCGGGTGGAGTGCCATCAGGCTTCCACTTTTCTGTATCTGCCCTCTCAATTACATCTGCATCTGGAACAGCGTTGTGCATGCAGAAGAGAGCTTTGCTGCGATCTGCGTGGTAAGCTTCATCATGATCTCCGCCTTCATGCCGGCAACAGAAAGCTTATGCAGACTCTTCAGATCACCCGTTGCCACCTTGTCACCGAGCTCCCTGGCCTTGTTGAGGGTCTCGTTTGCATTGTTCATGTAATTGCTGAAGATGTTCTCGAACTTGCCCGCGCCCTCGGCTTCACCGCCGCCAAGAATGGACTTGGAGGGAGTAAAGGACGGCGTCTGGTTTATGGAACTCAGGTTTATTCCCTGTATCGCCTCAAAAGGAGTACTCACTGTGTATCTCCTCCTTTCATTTCCTTCTTAGTATTACATGGTCGCAGAAACCGGTTAACCCTTGCCCATCTGCAGCGCTTTCATCGCCATCGATTTTGCAGACTCGATGATAGTCGAGTTGGCCTCGAAGGCGCGTGTGGCTTTCATCATCTCTGTCATCTCGTTGATGATGTTTATGTTGGGCATGGCCACATATCCCTTCCACTTCCCATCCTTGATGGAATCGGGATGGCTTGGATCATAGACATAGCGCACGGCGTTCTCTGAAGTATCGACTTCAAAACCGGACACGCTGACGCCTCCGCCTGTCGCCGATGCCTCCTCGCTGTCGCCGAGCCCGCAGGGGAGGGCGAACTGGGGTGCATCGTTTGGCGTGATGACTGCCATCTTTCTCAGATAGGGTGTGCCGTCTTTCGTTCTTGTGGTGTTGACGTTGGCTATGTTGTCCGAGATCAGATCGAGCTTGAAGCGCTCAGCCGACATGCCTGTCGCCGCCACGTCCATTGCTTTGAAGATATTATCCATTGGGCTTTCTCCTCCTCTCCTTGTCTCTAACGGCCGAAGTTCTCGATGATATACTTGAAGCCCGAGTAACGTCCCGAAGCCTGGGATGTCAGGGCCTCAAAAATGATGCCGTTCTTTGCCAGATCTACCATTTCCTGATTGATGTCCACCGATTTTCCACTCTTCACTACCGCGGGATTCACCTGCTTCTCGTCAGTCGGCGTGCCTTTGACGCCCAGGTCTGAATCGGTGAAGTCACAGACCACCTGGAAGCCGTCCTGATCCTCTTTTGCAACCATACACTTCTTGAGCTCATCCTCAAAACAGACCTTTGATGGAGCAAAGCCGGGGGTGTTGACATTTGAGATGTTGTTTGCGATTACCTGCTGCCGCAAAGCCGCAACATCCAGAGCTTTCTCAAAATGCGGGGTGATATTCAATATATCCATCTGATTCCCTCCCTCCTTAGAGGACAATATCCCAAATATGATAAGGATTCTCTGGTTTAATCATACAGAAGTCATATTACATTTTTGTTAGCAAAGTGTTAACAATGTGTTAACTTTCGATCATCTTTGATAACTATTGTTACAATTTTTTCACATTCCGGACCTGTCCGGACAGCAAAACCTCTTGACTTTTTACTTGATGTCGTGATATACCACAGAGAGGCATCCCCTTGCGAGGGACTGCATGTATTGGTGTCGCAGAGGCGCTGCTGTCGTCCCTGGCACGATCTGTCCAGGCAGTCCGGTCTCAAAAGAGCCGTCATGTCCGGAAGGAATCACGGCCTGGACGGGAAAGTAATACTACAGTCCTCATGGAGGCATTCAGATGTTCAAGGAGGTCTTTCCATGGATCCGATAGATGCGGGCAAGATTCAGCCCAAACCCGGGGGAATTGCGCCGCTCAGCGAAGAGTGGTTTCTCCAGCAGAAGAAGAAGCTCAAGGAAGCCAAGATGGAGCAGACTTCCGCTCCTGTCGAATCGCGCGATGTCTCCTCTCTTTCCCCGGAAGCGGCCGGACAGCTTCCCCAGGACAAATACGAGAGCTTCCTCGAAACTGCGAAGAATCACATCCTGAAGATGGACAAGGGCTCTGAGAGCTATCTCCCTGAAGCGACCGGACAGCTCGTCTCGTCGGCGCTGGAGCAGGAATTCGGTCAGGACGTGATAGAGAACCCGGGCTTCCCGCAGATGAAATCGACAATAACGAAGAAGATACTCAACGATCCTAAGTACAAGGAGATCGTCGAGGAGTTTCTTGAGCTGCTGAGCCTCTCGGAACAATCATCGAACACGTAGCCCTCTCGGTATCCAGATATTTCCTGGCCACCTTCAGTACCTGCGGAGCCGTGACTTTCTTTATCCTTGCCGGATACCTGTCCAGAAAATCCGTTCCGAGACCCATCAGCTCGTAAAACGCTATCTTGGACGCCTGCGCCCATTTCTTCTGCTGGGCGATCTGATGAAGACCGAGCATGTAGTTCTTTGTGCGCTCCACCTCCTCTACCGTCGGGCCTTCCTCCTTCAGTGTCTCGAGCTCCCGGATCAGCCCTCCGAGGGCCCTCTCCCTCTTGTCCGGGCTCGTCTGCATGTAGGACTTGAAAGAGCCGAAATCCTTTCTGGGCGAATAGGTGCTCGAAACGACATAGGCCAGTCCCTCCCTGTCCCTCAGGTTGATGAAGAGCCGGGAGCCCATGCCTGACAGAAGATAGTCGAGAACCTTGAACGGGAAGTACTCTTCCGAAACGAGTGGCGGAGCATGGAAGCCCAGCACGATGACCACCTGTCTCTTGTCGCGCTCCTCCACGGTTGTCTTTTTCTCCATCTCCGCCTTCCTGCCGAACTCCGGAGGGGGCAGGAGACCGTTCACACTGAACGACGAAAAGACATTGAGGAACTGCTCCTGGACTATCCGCGTCTTGACATCTCCTACAAGCGACAATACCATTCTGTCAGGGCGGTAAAAACAGCTGTGCCATTTCAGGATGTCATCCCTCGTTATCCCGGCCACAGACTCCTTATGCCCGATCAGGTTGAACCCGAACGGGTTGCAGCCGAAGAGCCCCTCGTCGCACTTCTCGAGGCAGTAATTCAGCGTATCGTCCTTTCGGCGCTCAATCTCGATCAGGACGTTCCTCTTCTCCTTTTCGAGCTCTTCCTCGGTGAAGCGGGGGTTCAGAATACAGTCTGCGAAGATCTCGACGCCTGGATAAAAATGCTTGGAGACGGCGCTCATGGACAGTCCGAAGGCCTCCTTGCCTGTAAACGGAGACATATATGCACCGAGGAACTCGAGCTCTTTCGCCACTTCCTCAGCGCTCCTCGATGACGTGCCCTTGATCAGAAGGCGCTGCATCAGCGACGTGATGCCATGATTGTCGGCGGTCTCGTGGAGCGCTCCTCCGGGGAAGTAGACGCAGAATGATACGATAGGTGTCGAATGATTCTCCCTCGTGATAATTTCGTATCCCGACGGGGCTACTATCTTGACCGGCTCGTTGCCTGGCGTGCTTTTCATTGTCTTCTTCCTTGTCATTGATGAGGAGTATACTCCACAACGGACAGGTTCTTCTCGACGAGATATTTCCTCGCCACCGCCTGAATCTCCTCGAGAGTGACCTCGTAAAGCTTCTGAATATATGTATCTGTCAAGGTAAAGTCACCCATCATCTCGTAGTATCCGAGCTTTTTGCACAGCCCCTCGACTGTCTCCTGCGAGAAGATGTAGCTGCTCTCGACCATGTTCTTGGCCTTCTCGAGCTCGTACTCGGTGACGCCGTGCTCTTTGACTTTCTCTATCTCCTGCATGATCGTCAGGCGCGCCTCTTTGATGTTCTTCCGATCCATGGCGGCCTCAATCATAAATATGCCCTCTTCCCTCTCGGCGAGTATGCTCGAGCTGATTCCTGTGACGAGCGCACTCTTCTCCCTCAGGCTCTGATGAAGCCTGGAGCTCCTTCCCTCGCCGAGTATGCTGGCCAGCAGATCACAGGCATGGGTCTCGGGATGGAAGATTCCGCCTGCATGGAATCCCATCTGCAGGTGTGAGCTCCTGATGTCTCCCTCGTATGACTTCGACCTCCCCCTGCGCTGCGGCGGCTCGGCAGGTGAATGGCCCTGAGGTATGTCTGCCCGGGTCATGCCTCCGAAATAGCGGCTCACCGCCCTCACCGCCTTCTCGGTGGTGACGTCTCCGACAATCACTACAGCCATGTTATTGGGACGGTAGTAAGAGTTGTAGAAATCGACGAGGTCGCCGCACCTGAGGGAGGCCACCACGTCCTCGTATCCGGCGATCGGGCGCCTGTACCGGTGCCTTGTGAAGGCAAGGGCCATGAGCTTCTCGTAGCAGAAAGACTCAGGCCTGTCCTGGTACATCTTTATCTCCTCTATTATGACCGAGCCCTCCTTTTCCACCTCTTCAGGCAGAAAAAGAGGATTCCGCACCGCGTCGGCCTGAATCTCGAGAGCAGTCGTGAAATAGGCGCTGGGCAGGACGATCCAGTAGCAGGTGCAGTCGTAGGATGTGAAGCCGTTTATGTAACCGCCGAGGCCGTGGATCTCCTGGGCGATCTTCCCGACCTGACGGTTCTTCGTGCCTTTGAAGAGCATATGCTCGACAAAATGGGAGATGCCTGCCTTCGCATCGTCTTCGCGGCATGAGCCGACCTTCGCCCAGATAGACAGGCACACTACCGAGGCCGGATATACTTCCTTGACGAGCACGGTAAGGCCGTTATTAAGAGTCTTCCTCGTAACCTGGGAGGCGAGAAGGGCATGGGGGATCTCATGAGCAGAGAATGGGTCGGTATGCAGAATTTGAAGACGCTTCACCATTCTATAGTTCGTTAGAAGCGCCGTTATTCCTCCCTCATAAGCCGGGAGTAATTAATTCCGCTTCGCTCCACAATTGGAATAATGGAGGGCCGGAAGGCTGGAATGACGGGTTCAATCCTATCTTCCATTCTTCCACCCTTCCAATCTTCAAAACGTCACCGTTATTTCGAAAACAGAGAGGGCCTTGCGGCCCTCTCTGTGAAACTTCATCGTGGAATCATCACATTACTTGGTCTGGTACTTCATCACGCGGCATGAAGAGCTGCCGCCTGCCACCAGATCCTGCGGGTTGAAGTTGTTGTACTCGGTCCAGTAGAAGAAGGTGCCGTCTGTCTCGAATCTGAAGGGATTCGAGCAAGTCGTCGACGAGCCGAGCGCATTCTGGGATACTTTGGTGAGATCGGATACCACGTCGTAATAAATCGAGCCGTTCGACGAGCGGGCCACGTTCAGCGAGTAGTATATGTTGCCTACTTCAGGTCCATCGCAGTCAAAAGCCGTTGCGAGGCCTTCCTCAACCGGCTCGACTTCTGGAGTCGTTCCGGACGGAGGCGTTGTCTGGTAGCGGTATACGCCGCCGTTGCTCTGATTGTTGCACCAGTAAAGATAGCCTGTCGAATCGTCATAAGATGTTGACGTCACATAGAGGGTTTCGGTGCCGCTGTATATCTGCGTGGCAGTCTGGTTAGGAGCCAGAGGCACTGACAGCAGGCGGGAGCCTGAGCCGGCCATCTCGCCGATATATGCCTTCGTATAGTTCTTGTCAAAGCTGATTCCGAATGGATTGCTGAAGGTGTCGCAGACTGTCTCGACAGTCGGAGTCGATGAAGAGCCGGCCAGCGCTCTGTAGAGCGCGCCGCCTGTAGTCGTGTATTCGAGCCAGTACAGATAGCCGTCTCTGGTATTGTACACTATCCAGATTGTGTTCGTGCGGCCTGTGATGTAATCAGTCGGCGTCGTGGTCGTTGCACTGGCGGACTGCTTGACGATCTTGCTGTTTCCCACGCCGTTGTTGAGCGTGATGTAAGTGTCGCCGTTGGCGAGCGTCAGTGAGAACGGGTTATTCAGTCCTGTGGCAACTGACTCAGGGGTTGTTGAAGTCCCGTCGGTCTTGGCCCGGTATACGCCGCCGCCGTTGTAGTTCTCAGTCCAGTAAACGTACTGTCCCACTACCTCGAGATCATACGTATTGGTTCTTCCCGTGGCAAGCACCGTCTCCCTTGCGGCGCCTGAGCTTGTAGGGCTTGGCGTGGGGCTGGGGTTGCTGCCTGTTGCGTTGGCGTTGTCATCTTTCCCGCACCCGTAAAAGAATATCGTTGACAAGAGAATTCCGCCCACCAGAAATGCGATGAGCAACATCGAGCCTTTGAGAGACTTCATCTTCCTCCTCCTTAGCTGTTAAAAAAGTAATGAAATAAAAGTTCGTGAGGATTGGGTTAAATCCTCCTATGCCTCTTTTTCCTTCTCCTTCTTGCTTTCCGCAATAATCTTCTCTGCGCTCATTGCAGGCACTTCTTCATAGTGGCTGAACTTTGTCGAGAACTTGCCCCTTCCCTGCGTCATCGAGCGGAGATCGATGGCATAGCGCTGCATCTCTCCGACCGGAACCTGCGCCCTTACCTTCTGAACGCCCTTGGGAAGAGGATCCATGCCCATGATTCTGCCCCTCTTGCCGTTGATGTCGCCTATGACATCGCCCATGTACTGTTCCGGTATTATCACTTCGAGCTCGTTGATGGGCTCGAGCAGTATCGGGTTGGCGTCGACCATGCCCTTCTTGACTGCCATGCTCCCCGCGATCTGGAACGCCATATCTGAAGAGTCAACAGTGTGATAAGATCCGTCGTAGACGGTGACCTTCAGATCGCAGATCGGGTATCCTGCGATGACTCCTTCTTCCATGGTCTTGCGCACGCCCTTTTCAATCGACGGAATGTAGTTCTTCGGAACGACACCGCCGACGATTCTGTCCACGAACTCGAAATACTTGCCTTTCTCGAGCGGCTCGATCTCAAGCCAGCAGTGCCCGTACTGGCCGCGGCCTCCGGACTGCTTCTTGTACTTGCCTTCCACCTTGACCGACGACTTGATTGTCTCCTTGTAGGAGATCCTGGGCACGACCATCTCCACTTCGACGCCGAACTTTCTCTTCAGACGGTCCTTCACGATCTCGAGATGCAATTCTCCCATTCCCGAGGCGACCGACTCCTTGGTCTCAGGGTCGCGGCGCATGTGCAGAGTGGGATCCTCATCGCTTATCCTTGCAAGCCCTGAGCTGAGCTTGTCCTCGTCGCCCTTGCTCTTGGGATAGATGGCCATAGACATCACAGGCTCGGGGAACTCTATCCCCTCGAGGATTATCGGCTTGTCCTTGGCGCAGAGCGTGTCACCTGTCGTGGTGTCCTGCAATTTGGCAACTGTGACGATGTCGCCGGCACCCACGGCCTCTATGGTCTCCTGATGCTTGCCTCTCATCACGAGAAGGTTTCCTATCTTTTCCTCCTTCTCGCTCCTCGTGTTGTATACCGGGTTGTCGCTCTTGAACACTCCTGAATAGACTTTCAGGAACGAGAGTTTGCCCACGTAAGGGTCGGCTGTGGTCTTGAACACGAGAGCCGCAAGAGGCTCGTCTTCGCGTACCTTGCGGACGATCTCAGCCTTGGTTCTCGGGTCAATTCCCTTGACCTCGCCGAAGTCTGCAGGCGACGGGATGAACTCGACTATCGTATCCATCAGGCTGCTGACGCCTATGTTTCTGGTGGCCGAACCGCACAGTATCGGGATGACCTTGCCGGACTTTACGCCTTCCTTCAGTCCTTTCTTGATCTCTTCATCGGTGAGCTTCTCTTCGCCGAGATACTTTTCGAGCAACTCGTCATCGCCTTCGGCTGCCACCTCGATGAGCTTCTCCCTCATCTCTTTGAGTTTGTCGTTGAGATCTGCCGGGATATCGATCTTGACCGGCTTTCCACCTTCGTTTTTGTATGCTGAAAGCCCGATTATATCCACATATCCGGAAAAAGTGTCGAAAGACCCTATCGGTATATGAATGGGCACGCAGTTCTTGGACAGTTTGTCGCTCAGATCTGATGACAGCTTGAAGAAATCAGCGTTCTCCTTGTCCATCTTGTTCACGAAGATGAACCTGGGGAGGTTCATAGCCTCCGCGTCTTCCCAGACACGCTCGAGGCCGACTTCTATGCCGCTGTTCGCCGAGACGGTTATCACGGCTCCTTCGATGACTCTCAGCGCGCTCTTCAGCTCAGAGACGAAATCCATGAATCCCGGCACATCGAGACAGTTTATCTTGTGATCCTTCCACTCGCAGGGGGCAGTGGTGAGATAGATGGACATCTTCCTCTTTATTTCATCCGGATCGTAATCCATCGTGGTGTTGCCGTCATCGACCTTTCCCAGTCTGTCCAGCACGCCCGTATTAAACAGCATTGCCTCTGCGAGCGATGTCTTTCCCGTTCCGCCATGGCCGAAGATGGCAATGTTTCTGATCTTACTGGCTTCGTACTTTTTCACCTTGTCTATCCTCCTTAGGTCACCTCAAACATTCAGAACTGGAACTCTCCCTGCCCCTCATCCGGAATGGCGCACTCAGGGAGCATGCGCGATCAGGAGCAGGCCGCAGCCTTGATGCTCCGCCATCATTCCACAGCGACACTGCTGTCGCAAATCACTGAAGCCCCGATATATATCAATTGCTGCTCTTGTGCTCTATCGGTATCTTCTTGCCTTTCTGCTCGGCACATTCCCTGTGCCACTTGCTTCCGCCTATCTTCACGACGTCCTTCCCCTCCAGAAGACCGCCGCAGCCGCGGCATTTCGGCTCTCCCGGCTTTTTTGCAGAACCACCTTTTGCCATAGTAAACACCTCTTCTCTAAAAAGTAATGCACATCGCTGGTGCGTAATGATTGAGAGCGCATTGAAGGGCGCCCTCTCTCTGTAAGGCCTGTCTTCAAAAAACGTCTCCAGGCACGGTGCTCCTGGAGGTATTTCCTGTGATTTCTCTACCTCTCCGAAAAAGACCTTCTAAATTCTCCACGCCCGGCCAAAATCCTCTCCCCGGTAAATGGTGTCAGACTCTTCCATCAACAAAGTCCAGTGCGCAATTGTTAACAATGTTAAAAATGTTAATAAGTGAGTCTGTCCCCGATTATCTCGACTGCCCTGGTGAGGGTGGAGAGCTCGTCCACGTTGAAGGAGACTTCGGCGTGAGGGGACTCTACTCCCACGGCCTCTGTCCCTATGAGGCGCGATATCCGCTCTTCGAGATCGGCCACTGACAGGGTGGACGTCATGAACTTCACTATCACCTTCAGCCCGAGGATGGAGGCTATCTCCATCGGCTTCTTTCTCGCGCCTGTCAGCCTGGAGAAGAAAGCGGCACACTGCCCGACGATGGAAGGTGCGATAAGCACGAGGCTCCCTCCGCAGAAGACGCCTTCCCTGAGCCTGGCATACGTGTGATGAAGGCCGGGATATTTCTCCTCCGACACGCGCTTCGAGAGGTATGAATAGCAGAGGGGGGCGCCGCGCCTGCCGCAGCGCTCCAGGAAATCTTCCACCGCCTCCGGCGTGAGGAGCGGAACATCACAGGGCACGAGCAGAACCCTGCTTTCGTCATTGAAGGGGGAGTGAGACGCAAGGACGTCTATCCCCGACTTGACAGATTCCATGATTGTATTCCCGCATTCGGCGCGCAGATCGACTTTGTCGAGGAGCGAAGCGGGAAGTCCGTCCCGCCGGCACACGAGAGCCTTCCTGCCCAGCGACGGCACCTGCCTGAGCGCTTCGAGCACATATTCAACCATCGTCTTCCCGCATATGGGGAGCAGCGCTTTGTGCGATACATCGAAATATTGGCCGAACTCCCTCTCGAGGGAGCCGCCGGCCAGAATCACCACGTCATGCAAAGGGCTTTCTCCTTTCTGTGGCAGTCACGAAGACTTCGCCGAGACATCTTTCCCTCATCGCCCCGGCGGCAGAAAGAGCCCTCTCTTCCGAACCGGCGACTCCGAAAACGACAGAGCCGCTTCCTGACAGCATGGCGCCGCTGCAGCCCCCGTCCACAAGAGCCTCCTTGATCGTCCGGAGAACAGGGAAGCGGGGGAAGAGAGCCTCTTCGAAGCTGTTGAACAGCGGTGCGTTCTTCGGATCGGGAGGCGGGAGCGGTTCTGGCGTGATCTCCCTTTCCATCTCATCGAGCCAGCGGTAGGCATCAGCAGTTGAGATCGCAAAAGGAGGCCTGACCAGCACGATATGGAGAGGCTCAATATCGTCGAGAAGCGTCAGAATCTCGCCTCTTCCTTCGGCATATGCGCTGCCTCCATAAAGAAAAAACGGGACATCAGAGCCGATTGAAGAGGCAATGGAGAGCATCTCGGCCTCTGAGAGCCCGAGGCTCCACATCTCGTCGAGGGCTTTTATCGTTGTGCATGCGTTGCTGCTCCCGCCTCCAAGGCCTCCCCCGACAGGGATCTTCTTGCTGAGCGAGACTTTCACTGCACGCCTCACCCCTGTGTGCCGACAGACAGCCTCATAGGCCTGGCTGATGAGATTCCCGCCGGGAGGCGGAAGGTAATCACAGGCTGATTCAGCGGAGATGCTGATTCCTGACTCTCCCGGCTCGAAACACAGCTCGTCAGAGAGGCCTATGGCCTGCATGATCGTCTGCACACGATGAAATCCGTCTTCCCGGAGCGAGCCCACCTGAAGATACAGGTTGACCTTGGCATATGACCTGCACTTTATCACTACTGGATCGCCTTGCGCTTCTCCAGCACGATCTGCTCCTTGCCGGCCTTTACCGCGGCAGAGAGGATGTCTATAAACGCCTTGATGTCTGACTGGGGGATGACACCCTTCCTGATGACCATTCTGCTGTAATACCATATGTCGGTTCCACTGGTGTTGCAGACGACCTGAAAGGTGCCGCTCGCGTTTTCAATCAGCACGTCCTTCGGAAAGCTCTTGACCTGCGCGCCTGCAGGGATGATCAGATGGAGCCGCCGGTCCTCCTGGAAAGGACTTCCCACCACGAGAGGCCAGGTCCGCTTTTCAGGGTCTATTGACAGGATGTCCCTCATGCCGGAGCCTGTTATCAGTGGAAGTCTGACTGTCCAGTTGTCACCGGATTTTGCGGCGAAGTCGTTAATCCTGAAACGGGCCTGCATCGTGAACGGCCCTTTCGACTGGGCATTCTCCCTGAAGGAGTGGTCTATGATCATCACGAGCGGGTTTATCTGCCCCAGCAGAATTCTGGGTATGTTCTGGCGCTCCCTCTCGCCGACCGAGTTGAAGATCCTGAGCCACTGCATCTTGTTCGAGCCGAACTCGTTGAACTTCAGCACCCCGTCGAGCGATCCGTCATCGTTCAGCTTCATCTCGGCGCGCATCTCCTCCCTGTTGTCGACGAAGGCGGTCTGCGGTGTGCTTGTAAAGGTGGAGGTGTCTCCCTTCACGAGAAGGGCCGGTCTCCCCTGGAGATCAGACGACAGAGAGTCCACTCCCCCGTGATCGTTTGCCGCCTCGAGCCAGTGGAGAGAATTATCCACATTGACAACTGCCAGTATCGTGTCGAACTGCTGGATTGTAGGCATCTCGCTGTAAACTGTGCCTGTAGTCGTTGAGCTTGCAAGCGCCGGATATGATTCAAATCCCTCTCCCTTGAGAATAGTCAGCAGAAGCAGTGAAAAATCCCTGGCGCTCACGAGCTTTTCCTTCATGATGAGAGAAGCGTCGTGAAAATCATATCCTGCCGAGCCTATGTTTACATCGACTATCTCCTTTTCACGGCAGAGCCAGGCATAGATTCTCTTCACCTTATCGAGTCCCTGCGCATCGCCTGAGATCTGGCTGACCTTTTCCTTCATCTCGTCAGTATATGACATGTGATCTTTCATGAGGTCGCTGAGCATGCTCCCGACTCCATTCCATGAGTCGAAGGAGCTTACGAGCACGCGCGATGCGAGATCCTGAAGGGACGGCATCGCGATCTCCTCCTTGACGGGCTCGACCTTCTTGAACTCCCATATATACTGCGTCTTTCCACCGGAATGAGTTATTCTCGGCTTCACGACGTTCTTATAAAGTGGGGTGAAGTAGCTGAGCTTTCTGTTCTCCGGAATATCGGCGAAAAACGATGTCTCAGACAGGACTCCGTAGTCCTGTGTATACGATGTCTCGAAAAAGGCTTTACCCGGATAGGGCTTTTCTGTGACCGTGTTGATATTGTATTCTACCGTGCAGCCAGGCGTGAGATCGCTGAAGGTTATCACCTTCATGCGAAGATTCCTGTAAAGAGGGCTCTTCTTGAAGGCCGGAATCTCGCTCTCCCTGATCTGAGTCGAAGGAACCATCACGCTCCTGCCATCGGGCTTTATCACTCTGGCAAGAAGCACATTGATCTTCGTCCTGTTTGAATCGTAGAGGCGCACCACCTGCGTGAAGCGCTCTATGCCGCGCTTGTTCAGGACCTTTATGGCCTCGTCTTCGACCTGAGTCATCCTGCCGTCGCTGTCCACGACAAGACCGATATTGTCCTTCGCGAATTTATAGCCAGGCCCTTCGTCCTTCTGCTGCGTCTTGTCATCCTTCTCCTCCTGTGCCGTCACAGCCTGGAGCGGTGACAGCAGAAGGGCGGCAGAGAGGAGTATCAGTAGCATAGCGGTGTACTTTTTCATTACAGGTCTCCTTTCAGATATAAGCGCTGCAGTCATTGCAGGGTAAAACATTCAACAATTCGGAGGGGCAGGCTGGCCTGCCCCGGGACGGCATCGAATCGTCAATACCTTAAAGTTCTCCTTCGTATCCACAAGTCCTCTCATATCACTCACAGTCGAAGCAGGACACAAAATGACGCGGTTCTGCCTCTCTCTCCGGAGGCCTCTCCTTTGCGCAGATCTCCCTGGCCTTCGGGCATCTAGGGTTATAGTGGCATCCAGGCGGGGGATTGACAGGGTTGGGGAGCTCTCCGGCCACCATCCTCGAAGCTGAGAGGCCTTCGGACATGTCGGGCACGGCTCTGATCAGCGCCTTCGTATAGGGATGGAGCGGGCTTTCGCAGACCGTCGAAGCGTCGCCGCTTTCGACTATCCGCCCGAGATACATCACCGCTATCCGGTGGCTGACGAACCTCACGACTGAAATGTCGTGCGAGATGAAGACATATGACAGCGAGAGCCTCTGCTGCAGATCGAGCAGAAGGTTTATCACCTGGGCCTGAATCGACACATCGAGCGCCGAGACGGGCTCATCAGCCACTACAAGATCAGGCTGCAGAGAAAGCGCCCTCGCTATGCCGATTCGCTGCCGCTGCCCTCCGCTGAACTGGTGGGGATAACGGGAAAGGCAGTCCCTCCCGAGGCCGACCCAGTCCATCAGCTCATCGATACGCCCGCTGCTCTCCCTTGGAGATATGCCGTTCACGGCGAGCGGCTCCTGCAGAATCTCCCTTACGGTCATCCTGGGGTTAAGGGATGAATAGGGGTCCTGAAAGATGATCTGCATGTTCTTTCTGTACGATCGCATCTCTTCAGGCCCGAGAGCCAGGATGTCCGTTCCGTTGAAAAGCACGCGCCCTCCGGACGGCTCTATGAGCCTGAGGACGAGCCTTCCAAGAGTGGTCTTGCCGCAGCCCGATTCTCCGACGAGGCCGAGGGTCTCCCTCGCGGCGAGAGAAAACGAGACTCCGTCGACAGCCTTCACTGTCTCACTGCGCTCTCCTGTAAGCACTCCGCCCTTTCTGGAAAAAGATCTGGACAGATTCTGCACCTCGAGGAGCGCGGTGTTACCTGTAGAGCCAGCATCGCCCATAATGGCCCTCCTCGATCGTGAATTCAGGAGGCGCCTCAGTCTCGCAGAGCCCGGCAATCCTGCTCGGGCACCGGGGGTGGAACACGCAGCCAGAAGGCCTCTCCCGCCCAGGAGGCTGTCCTTCTATCGCCGAAAGCCGCTCTCCACGCTCACCTCTCACGCGGGGCATGGAGTTGATGAGGCCCTGCGTATACGGATGAAGAGGCCGCCTGAACAGCGCACCTGTCTGCCCTGATTCGACGATTATGCCGGCATACATCACGGCGCAGTGCCGGCAGGCCTGCACGACGAGCCCCAGGTTATGAGTTATCAGCAGAACCGCCATCGTGAAGCGCTGCTGAAGATCCCCGAGAAGCTCCATTATCTCGGCCTGTATCGTCACATCGAGCGCCGTGGTGGGCTCGTCGGCTATCAGAAAATGGGGGTTGCAGATCAGAGCCATCGCAATCATCACGCGCTGCCTCATTCCGCCGCTGAACTGGTGCGGATAGTCTGATATCCTCTTCGCCGCGCAGGGGATCTTCACCATCTCCATCACTTCCACCGCGCGCCGGCGAGCCTCTTTTGATGAAACTTTCCCGTGCATCTGAAGGTTCTCTTCGATCTGGGCGCCGACAGTCAGCACAGGGTTCAGCGCAGTGAGGGGGTCCTGGAAGATCATGGCGATCTCCTTTCCCCGCAGCTCTCTCATCTGCCTCTCGCTCTTCTCGAGAAGGCTCATGCCGTTGAACAGAATCTCTCCTGAGACAATCCTGCCGGGAGGGGGAACCAGTCTGAGAATCGACAGGGACGTGAGGCTCTTTCCACTTCCAGACTCTCCTACCATACCGAGAGAGCCGCCGCGCTCGATCGAAAAGCTCACCCCGTCGACTGCCTTGTGCACATAATCACGGGTGATGAAATGAGTCCTGAGATCGCTCACGCTGAGAAGGAGATCCATTGCCGCTCCCTTTCCTGTCCTGTGGAACTACTTTGACTCTCTCGACCAGTGCTCGACATTCCACATCATCGTTCCAAAGCCGCGGGGAGCGACGTTCTGGATGCCCTTCCGGACCGCGCTTACTCTGAGCCTGAAATAGAGCGGTATCATGGGGAGCTCCTCTGCCACCAGAGCCTGATGCTCGGCGAGAAGCTGATACTTCTTTTCCGTCTCAATCTCGAGAGAGAACTTCCTGCAGAGCTCTCTGTTCCTGTCGCTGCTCCACCGCGAGAAGTTCTGGATGAAGCCTCCCTCTTTCGACGCAGGGATGCTCTGCTCTCCGAAGAGCGCCACCATGTTCACCCAGGGCGGCACATCGAGCGTGGCGATCACGACTGAGGGGTAATCCTTTTTTACAGCCTTCTCGAGGAGCTTCGAATGAAAAGACTGGGCAGGCACCTTCTCGTCCCTGACAGTGACGCCTATCCTCTCCCAGCTCTCCTTTACTGCATTTGCCACCTTTTCATACTGGCGGTCATCGATGTAGAAGATCGACAGGGACAGCGTCTCATCACCCTTTTTCCATCCGCCTTCGCCTTTCACCCATCCTGCGTCTTTCAGCAGCTCAATCGAGGCTTTTTCATTGTATCCGATGGAGCTGAGCAATGGCTTGAAGGCAGGATGCTGCTCAGGAAGCCAGCTCAAAGCGGCCTTCCCCTTCTTTTCATAGACACGGCCCGCAATATCCTCCCTGCTGAGCGCCTGGAGAAGAGCCTTCCTGACCTTCACATCGGCGAGAACAGGCGATTTCATGTCGAGGAAAAGCGCATCGAGCGGCGAGCCTGGAGTGAAAAACACATTGAAGGCGCTGTTCTTTTCGAGATACAGACCTTCTTCAAACGCCATCGAAGGTATCACATCGAAATTCCCTGCATATATGTCTGACTGAAGAGCCTCTCTCGTCTGGAAGAACTTGAAGCTGAGCCCCGGAATCGACGGCTTCTTCCTGTAATACTCATCGTTTACGACCAGATTGAGAGACATGAGCCTGCCGTTCTTGATTCTGCCATCTCTTATCCCGTAGGGGCCGTTGACCACCTCTTTGAGCCTGAGAGGCTCGGAAAAATAGAGATGTGCGTTCTTGAAGACCTCCCCCTCGAGCTGGGCGCGCGGAAGGGGTTTCAGATATGTGAGCGATCCCACGTCGAGGGTCCTGAAGCTGACTTCCATCCTGTCCTCGCCTGAGCTCCCCATCCTGTCCAGGAGACGGACCCAGTCACAGGTAAGATCCTGAATGCCGGGAAACATGGCGAGCTGGTAATAGAACAGGAAATCGTTCGCCTCGACGTAGACTCCGTTTGACCAGCGGGACGTCTCGTCAATCCTGAAATCAGTGAACAGAGACGATTTGCCTCGCTTTTTCATGGTTCCCTTCCGGACAGAAGGGATGCTCTCGGCGACCTGCGGGATCATCACCCACCTGTCGTTCCAGTCCACGAGGCCCCTGTAGAGGATGTCGACGACTTCCTGAGCCGACTGCTCTTTTGCAGTGAGAGGGTTCAGAGACTGAGGAGGAGAGATCATGCCAACCTTGAGAGGCTCTCCCTGCTTCTGCGCGGTAGTCGTCTTCGAGCATCCCGCAGAGGAGAAGCAGAGGATAGCGATCACAGACAGCGTGATAAACCATTGCTTCAATGCCTCAATCCCTCCTTGTGAGGCTCAAAATTAGTTTGCTCAGCTCAAAATCTGGAATAATGGAATACTGGAAGGATGGAATGATTGGTTCAACAAGGAAGAAAGCATTGGATTTTTATCTCCTTCTTCGTTCTTCTCTTCAACCCAATCTTCCATTATCCCACCGTTCCATCCTTCCCCCTTACGGGGACAGGTAAACCCCACCGTCATGGCGGAATTGTAGAAACTCCGGGACATATGAACAGCATAAAGGGCTGAAAAGCTCAGCCCATTAAGTTCATTGCAGCACGTCGTCATCTGCAGATCTGCCTTACAGCTTTCTTATGAGCATGAAGATGATGAACGACCCGATTATGAAGCCTGCAGCCAGATAGTTTGTAAAGGTGCTGATCTTCTCTTCGAAGCTCTTCTTTCCCCTGAAAATGCTCTGCGTCGCACCGCCCATCATGCCCGAGAGGCCTTCGGACTTCGTCGTCTGGATCATCACGGCCACTATGAGCCCTATGCATATTACAGAGTATATGAGCTGCAGAATAATCACGAGCGGGCCTGAATGAGCCACAGGCGCCGCTGCAGGCGGTAACGCCGTGACCTCCGGCACCTTTCCGGCACCTGCCTGGGCCAGCAACGCTCCGCATTTATATAGAAAATCGCCTATCATGGTCGTACTCCTTCTGTCGATATTAACGGTAAGGATTGTATCATCTTATCCGCTCTTATGTCAAGTGCCCGGAATTTCCGGGATATTACGGGAGGTATTTGACGATCCTGGCAAAGCTCTCGCCTGTCAGGCTCGCTCCTCCCACTAGCGCTCCGTCTATGCCTTTCTGAGACATGAAGCCGTCTATGTTGTCTGGCTTCACGCTCCCGCCGTAGAGGATCCTGACCTTTTCGGCGCTCTCATTGCCGAAGATCGAAGCGATTATATTCCTTATCATGTCGATTGTGGAAGCGGCCTCCGGAGGCGTGTCCGTCTTGCCGGTTCCTATTGCCCAGATAGGCTCGTATGCTATGACGAGCTTCTCTATCTGAGTGGCTGTGAGCTCCTGCAGGGCCCCTCTGACCTGGACCTCCACGACGGTCTTTGTCTTTCCCTCTTCCCGCTGCTCCAGCGTTTCGCCGACGCAGACTATCGGAGCGAGCCCCACGTTGATTGCCGCCTTGGCTTTCTTATTGACGTCAGAGTCACTCTCATGGAAGTATTTGCGTCGCTCAGAATGCCCGATGATGACGTAAGTGCAGCCCACGTCTCTCAGCATGACAGGCGCCACCTCGCCTGTATAAGCGCCCTTCTCCTCCCAGAATATATCCTGGGCGCCGAGCCTCATCGTCTTTCCCTCAATGGCCTTCGAAACCGGGTAGAGAGCGGTGAAAGGCGGGCACAGCACGACTTCCCTGTCATATACCGCGCCGAGCCGCCCGTGAAGGTCTTCTACCAGATCGAGCGCCTCCCGGACTGTCTTGAACATCTTCCAGTTTCCTGCAAGCAGCGGTGTTCTCATGTAATGCTCCTTTCATGGCATGGCCGGGAGACTCCGCTCTCGGAGCCTCCCTGCCATACAGTTCCAGTTTACCATATAATTGTCGGGCAGCAGCCTGGCTGCCGCCTGTGTAAAACATCTTCGCAGAGGATTGCCTCTACGCCTTGATCTTTTCCCTGTCCATAAGAATGGCCACGCCGGGAAGCTCCCTGCTTTCGAGGAACTCGAGAGAGGCTCCGCCGCCTGTCGAGAGATGGCTCATCCTGTCGCCGAAGCCGAGCTGCTTCACCGCCGCGACTGAGTCGCCTCCGCCGATGCATGTGAGCGCCTTTGTTCCGGCGAGCATCTTCGCCACCTCGAGCGTTCCAGTTGCAAACTCTTTCAGTTCGAAGACTCCCATCGGGCCGTTCCAGAAGATCGTCTTCGCACCCTCGATGTATTTCCTGAAATCCTCGACAGTCTTCGGCCCTATGTCGACTCCCATCATGTCCTCAGGGATCTCCGAAACCTGGACGGTCCTGTGCGGCGCGCCTTCTTTAATCTCCTCTGTGATGACCACGTCGGAGGGAAGCACGAAGTCCACCTTCTTCTCCTTTGCCATCTCGAGGATCTCTTTTGCCAGCTCTTCCTTCTCATCGACGAGCGATTTGCCTATCTGGTTGCCCTGTACCTTAAGGAACGTGAAGGCCATGCCGCCGCCGATCAGGATACTGTTGGCCAGGTTCATCAGGTTCTTTATCACTTCAACCTTGTCGCTGACCTTTGCGCCGCCGAGAAGCGCCACGAATGGCTTTTCAGGGTTGTTCACGAGCCTGCCGAGGAAGGTCAGCTCCTTTTCCATCAGCAGCCCCGCAACTGCAGGGAGATGCTCGGCCACGCCGTATGTGGAGGCGTGCGCTCTGTGCGCAGTGCCGAACGCGTCATCTACGTATATCTCTGCCAGACTGGCGAGCTTTTCGGAAAACTCTTTGTCGTTCTTGGTTTCCTGCTTATAGAATCTCAGATTCTCGAGCAGTATGATGTCTCCGGGCTTCATGTCCTTTGCCGCCTGTGACACTTCGTCGCCTATGCAGTCGCTGAGCATCTTCACAGGCCTCTTCAGAAGCTCCGAGAGCCTTTCCGCAACCGGTTTCAGGCGCATCTCCTCGACGACCTTTCCCTCCGGCCTTCCCAGATGCGACGCGAGTATGATCTTCGCGTCCTGCGACAGGAGATACTCGATTGTCGGGAGCGACTCCCTGATCCTGGTGTCATCGCGAATGACACCGCCCTTGAGGGGCACGTTGAAATCGGCGCGCACGAAAACGCGCTTGCCTTTCAGATCTATGTCCTTTACCGTGGCCTTTTTCATCGGTCACTCCTCCTTTATGCCTTTACAAGGTTCTCCTTCATGGCCATGTAATGGGCCAGATCGGCCACTCTCACTGAATAGCCCCACTCGTTGTCGTACCATGTGACCACCTTGACGAGATTTCCGTCCATCACTTTGGTGGAAAGGCCGTCAACTATGCTGGAGCGCTCATCCTCCTTGTAATCGATGGATACGAGAGGCTCGTCGCTGTATCCCAGGAAGCCCTTCATCTCACCCTCGGCTGCTTTTTTAAACGCAGCGTTGAGCTCTTCCGCGGTGGTGCTCTTCTCGACTGTGCAGACGAAGTCCACCACAGAGACTGTCGGGGTGGGGACGCGGATTGCAAATCCATCGAACTTTCCCTTCAGATCGGGAATGACGAGAGCCACTGCCTTGGCAGCGCCTGTCGATGTCGGGATCATGCTGAGCGCCGCGGCGCGGGCCCTTCTGAGATCCTTGTGGGGAAGATCGAGGATCTTCTGATCGTTGGTGTATGAGTGTATCGTCGTCATGAGGCCCTTCTGGATCTTGAAGTTGTCATGGACGACCTTTGCCGCCGGCGCAAGGCAGTTAGTCGTGCACGAAGCGTTCGATACTATATGATGCTTCTCCGGATCATACATCTTCTCGTTTACGCCCATCACGATTGTGAGATCCTCGTTCTTGGCCGGAGCAGAGATGATGACTCTCTTCGCTCCCGCGTCGATATGGGCCTTAGCCTTCACGGCGTCCGTGAAGATACCTGTGGACTCTATCACTATGACCACGCCCAGCTCGCCCCACGGCAGTTTCGAGGGATCCTTCTCGGACAGCACCTTTATGTGCTTCCCGTCTATGATCAGCTCATTTTCACCGGCCTCCACCTTACCGGGATATTTCCCGTAGTTGGAGTCATACTTGAAGAGGTGAGCGTTCGTCTTCGCATCTGTGATATCGTTGATGGCCACCACTTCCACATCGGGGTACTTGTGAAGAAAGGCCTTCAGAACCTGTCTTCCGACTCTTCCAAAACCATTGATCGCAACCTTCAGTGCCATACTTTTTCCTCCTTTAGCTTGTATATACGGAGCTCCCCCTATGAAGGAGCACGACCTCCAGATTCACCATGGCAGGCCCGGATCTTCGCCTTTCAGCTGAGCACGGCCATGCTCGTGACAAAATCCTGTGGAGAGAGCCTGATCAGCATCACTCCGCCTCTCGTGCGGCTCCCCTGCGGTATCTGGTTGCCAGGAAAGCGAATTATCAGGCCTTCCCTCGTGACGACTATAATTTCGTCATCAGGCTTGATCATCCTTGCAGCCACTATATTGCCGCTCTTGTCAGATATATTCATCGTTATGATGCCCTTCGCGCCGCGCTTCGTCCTGCGGTACTGCGAGATGTCGGTCTGCTTTCCGTGCCCTTTCGTCGTCACGACGAGCAGGTTCATTCCGTTCGTGCAGTCCACCATGGCCACAACATTGTCGTCAGGCCGCAGGCGCATGCCCTTTACGCCCTTGGCGACTCTTCCCACGATGCGGACCTCGTTGCTTTCAAAGCGGACGCATATGCCCTTTTCAGTGACAAGGAATATCTCCTGGCTTTTCTCAACGAGCCTGGCGCCGATCAGCTCGTCATCCTCTTCGAGCAGTGTCGCATTCAGCCCGTTCCGCCTGCAATGGACATACTCCATCAGGTTCGTCTTTTTGACGAGAGCCTTCTTTGTCGCCATAAGGATGTAGACCTGATCGGTGAACTCCTTGACAGGCACGACCGAAGATACTCTCTCTCCCTGCTCGATCGGCAGCAGATTCACTATTGCAGTGCCCTTCGACTGCCTGCTCGCCTCATTTATCTCGTAAACCTTCAGACGGTACATCTTTCCCCTGTTCGTTATGAAAAGGAGGTTGTGATGCGTCGTCGTCACGAAGACGTGCTCCAGGAAGTCCTCCTCCTTGAGGGTCAGCCCGAGAATCCCTCTGCCGCCCCGGTGCTGGCTCTTGTAAGTGTCCACAGGGAGGCGCTTTATATAGCCCGAGTGGGAGATCGTTATCACGACCTCCTCTTCAGGGATCAGATCTTCCACCTCGAGATCGTTCGGTCTCTCATAGACGATCTCAGAGCGCCTCTTGTCACCGTACTTCTCCTTGATGAACAGAAGCTCTTCCTTGATGACACCGAGGATCTTCCTGTCGTCTGCGAGCAGCTCTTCCAGATATGCGATGGTTTTCAGAAGCTCGGCATACTCCTCCTCGAGCTTGTTCCGCTCGAGGCCTGTCAGTCTGTGCAGTCTCATGTCCAGGATGGCCTGGGCCTGCAGATCTGAGAAGCCGAAGCGCTCGATCAGCCGCTCCTTGGCTTCCTTCTGCTCCCTCGAGCTCCTTATGATGCTGATGACCTCGTCTATGTTGTCCTGGGCTATCCTGAGGCCTTCCACTATGTGGGCCCGTGCCCTTGCCTTGCCCAGCTCGAAGCGGCAGCGTCTCGTGACCACCTCAAGCCGATGGGCCAGATAGTGCTTCAGAATCTCGGCGAGAGTGAGAGTCTTCGGCGCTCCGTCCACGAGGGCCAGCAGTATTATGCCGAAGCTGCACTGCAGGTTCGAGTGCTTGAAGAGCTGGTTCTGCACGAGCTGCACGTTGGCATTGCCGGTGAGATCGATGACTATTCTCATACCTGAGCGATCCGACTCGTCGCGGAGATCGCTCACGTGGGATATCTTCTTCGCGCGGACCTGTTCGGCGAGCTGCTCGATCAGGCGGGCCTTGTTGACCTGATAGGGAATTTCCCTGACTATAAGGGACTGGCGCCCTCCCTTTCTCTCCTCAACTTCTATCTTCGCCCTCATGATCACGATGCCCTTGCCTGTCCGGTAAGCCGAGCGGGCACCGTCGATACCCATGATGAGCGCTCCTGTCGGGAAATCGGGCGCCTTCACAATATCGATCAGCTCTTCATCGTCCACGGTCGGCTCGTCGATTATCCTGACCACCGCATCGATAATCTCGCCGAGGTTGTGGGGCGGGATGTTCGTGGCCATGCCCACGGCGATTCCGGACGAGCCGCTGACGATGAGGTTGGGAAATCTCGAAGGAAGCACCACAGGCTCCTCGAGGCTGTTGTCGAAGTTACCTCTGAAATCGACAGTCTCTTTCTCGATATCGTCGAGCAGCTCCATCGAAATCGACGACATCCTCGCCTCGGTGTATCGGTACGCCGCAGGAGGGTCCCCGTCGATGGATCCGAAGTTGCCGTGTCCCTGCACGAGAGGGTAGCGCAGGTTGAAATCCTGGGCCATCCTGACCAGAGCGTCATATACTGAGGCATCGCCGTGCGGGTGGTATTTGCCGAGCACGTCACCGACGATGGTGGCTGATTTCCTGAACGGCTTGTCGTGCGTGAGGTTGGCGTTGTACATCGCATAGAGAATCCTGCGATGCACCGGCTTGAGGCCGTCTCTCACATCGGGGAGAGCCCTCGAGACGATTACGCTCATTGCATAATCGATATATGATTCCTTCATTTCATCTTCGATGATGACTGGCAGCAGTTGATCTAATGGCATCGTTACACCTCAATACATGGTAAAACGGCGCCCGTTCCATTGAAAGCCTCCAGGCTCGATCTCCCTTTCAGGGAGGCTCTCTTTGGAGAGCCATTGCCTGCGGCGTCCGGAGCGGCACCGTCTATATATCCAGATTTTTTACATATCGGGCATGTGTTTCGATAAAAGCGCGGCGCGGCTCCACCTTGTCTCCCATCAGAATGGTGAATATGCCGTCGGCATTTACTTCATCCTCGAGAGTCACCTTTCTCATCACCCTGTTTTCCGGGTTCATCGTTGTGGCCCAGAGCTGATCCGGGTTCATCTCGCCGAGACCCTTGTATCTCTGTATGCCCACGTTGTCGCCGCCCATCTGGGCGATGATGCGGTCTTTCTCGTCGTCAGAGTAGGCATACTGCTCAGCCTTTCCCTTCTTAAGCTTGAAAAGAGGAGGCTGGGCGACAAATATGTGTCCCTCTTTGACCAGATCACGCATATGCCGATAAAAGAAGGTCAGAAGCAGCGTTCTGATATGGGAGCCGTCCACGTCGGCATCGGTCATTATTATGATCCTGTCGTATCTGAGCTTTTTCGTGTCAAAGTCGTTTCCGATGCCGGTTCCGAGGGCGGTGATCATGATCCTGATCTCCTCGCTGTTCAGCATCTTGTCCAGGCGGGCCTTCTCAACGTTCAGGATCTTGCCCCGAAGCGGCAGGATGGCCTGGAAGTGCCTGTCCCGTCCCTGCTTGGCCGAGCCTCCTGCAGAGTCTCCCTCGACTATGAACAGCTCGCATTTGCTGGCGTCCTTCTCAGAGCAGTCGGCCAGCTTTCCGGGAAGCGACGAGATCTCAAGCGCGCCTTTGCGGCGGACAATCTCCCTGGCCTTCCTGGCGGCTTCCCTCGCCCTCAGCGCGCCGATTGACTTGTCTACTATGTTCTTGGCATACGTGGGGTTCTCTTCCAGGAAGTCTCCCAGCGTCACTTCGATAATGCCCTCGACTATGGAGCGCACTTCGGGGTTTCCCAGCTTTGCCTTCGTCTGGCCCTCGAACTGCGGCTCGTGGAGCTTCACGCTCACCACTGCGGTGATGCCTTCTCTGACGTCCTCGCCGGTCAGGTTCTGATCGCTCTCCTTGAGCCAGCCTCTCCTCCGCGAGTATACGTTGACCGCTTTCGTCAGCGCGGCCTTGAAGCCTGTCAGGTGGCTTCCGCCCTCCTGTGTGTTGATGTTGTTTGCAAATGAGTAGAGAGTCTCGAGATAGCCTGTGTTCCACTGAAAGGCAACTTCGACGCTCACTTCATCTTTTACCTGATGAAGATAGATCGGCTCCGAATGAAGGGTGTCCTTGTTCTGGTTCAGGTGGGACACAAAGGAGGCGATCCCGCCTTCATACCAGAACCTGTTGCTCTTGTTCTCCACGCGCTCGTCGCTCAGCCTGATCGTTAGACCCTTGTTCAGGAACGCCAGCTCTCTTAGCCTCTGGCTCAGGATATCGTAATGAAACACAGTCGTCTCTTTGAATATCTCCGGATCGGGCTTGAAGGAGACGCGCGTGCCTGTCGATTCAGATACGCCGCATTCCTCGAAGGGACTGGCGATCTCTCCGCGCGTGAAACGCTGCCTGTAAGCCTTGTTATCGCGCCAGACCTCGACTTCCAGCCATTCAGAGAGGGCGTTGACGACAGAGAGGCCCACTCCGTGGAGACCTCCTGAGACCTTGTAACCGCTCCCTCCAAACTTTCCGCCTGCGTGGAGAGTTGTAAGAACCACCTCCACGGCCGGCTTGTCGAGACCAGGCACCGGGTCGACAGGAATTCCCCTTCCGTTGTCGGTTATCGTGACCGAGTTGTCGCCGTGGATTACCACGTCTACAGTATCGCACACCCCTGCCAGCGCCTCGTCGATGCTGTTGTCCACCACCTCGAACACGAGATGATGAAGGCCCTTTTCGCCTGTGCTGCCTATGTACATGGCTGGTCGCACCCTGACCGGCTCGAGGCCTTCCAGCACCTGGATATCCTCGGCGCCGTAATGGGTGGGCTCAGGCAGGGCCTCGACCGGCGCCGCCTGCGTGGAAGAGCTGTCCTTCTCCAGAGATGTCTCCTGAGAGCCATCTTCCTGTAAAATCTTCTGCAGTGCAGAATCTTCGTGCTCCGTATTCTCCTCATGCGGAGAATCGTCAGACGACCTTTCCTCAATGTCTACAGCTGTTGGTTCGTCCATTGACCGTAACTCCTTATCAGAACTCTTCTTCAGTCAGTTTTTTCTTCGTGGCGAACTTGCCCCACACGAGGCCGACAAGCGCCCCGAGAACAGAGCCGGCGATGAAGCCCAGAAGGGCGCCGAGAGCGCCGGACACCACAGGCGGCATCGGATTCTGCGGATTCGACAGGAAGATGTTTCCAACAACTATGCCGGCAATGATCCCGACTACCGCTCCGATTACAACGAAGACGAGGCATCCCCTGAAACATCCCTGCTCTTCAGCTGTCTCTTTTAACAATCCCATCGCCTCCGATGCCTCATAAAATATATGAACATCCGGCATTATAGCCTGGAAGTCCAGGTAAATACTATCACTGGGGGCCCTTGCATGCTCGCAGGTCTTAACTGGTAAGGGCTGTCTCTATTCTTCATCCACGAGGGTGAACCTCCTCAAATTCTTCCTCCCCCCCCTTTTTTCCTGCTTACAGTATGAAGGCAGAAAGAATATTGACGGCTCGGGGAAAAACTGCCGGAGATCCCTGAAAATCCTGAGAGGCTGGTGACTACTGACTCTGATATCGCGTCATGACATCATCGATATCTCCCCAGTAAAGGTTCTGCCACTTGCCGAGGAAAAAAATCTTCTCATGGAGCTGAAACCCCATCGATACAAGGAGCTTGTTCGGTCCGGCGTTTTCGGTGTGTGCGCTCACTTTCACCTTTTTGATGCCCTTTGCCTGGAATGCCTTCAGCACCTCTGCCACCAGAGCCTTTCCCATGCCCTTCTTGCGGGTCGTAGGCACCAGGGCGATATACGGCATCTCAGCCTCGATCTCGGGCATCGAGGTCGTCTTGTTGTAGTGCATTATCTCCCACGCCTTCCTCCAGAGCCAGGGCCGCATCAGCACAATGAAAAAGGCGCTCTGCGCCAGCGCCATGATCTTCCTCTTCATGATATCCGAAAAAAGCTGCTTCGAGCTGGTCGCCCCCACTATGAAGCCGCGCACCACCCCTTCATCGTCGTAGACAAACGGAGCTGCAAACGGCGACGACAGTATGCCCATGTACAGCTCTTTCATGAAAGCCCTCCCGAAGAGCGGCAGATCGGCATCGCCTATCAGCGTGCAGTGCATCTCCACTACTTCCTCGAGGTCACTTACCTCCATCGGACGTATCATCGCACCACCCCCTGCGCAGTAACGTGAGCCGGACCGGCTCATGAAAGGCCGGGGCGTCCGTATCGCGCATTGACCCTGCCCCACCTTTTCCCGTATAATTGCCACATGAATATTTCAAAACATCTTACCCTCATTCCTCTGATCATCATGATCATCATGACATGCTCGAATCCGTCATGGGCCGGCATGGTCACCGGCGAGGAAAAAGTATATCTGCTGTCTGAATCATTAACTGTACACAACAGAACATCCACGTCGCAGAGCAGAGGAGTATTAACCATGACCATCCCCTGCTCCGAGCCTCCATGGCAGCAGGTCAGGATAATCTCAGTCACTCCGTCGGGATACAGAACCACCATGGACAGGGATGGCAATATACTGCTGGAGATGCCGCTCCCCTCCCTTGCGAAAGGCGGAAAGTTCACCGCGACTGTCAAGACAGAGGTCAGGTCGCAGCGCGTTCTCTTCGACATCGATGCGGCGGCGCTCCCGCCTTTTCCTGAAGCGCTTTCACCATACTGGCAGGCCACGCCTGAATTCCCATCAAAAGACGCGCTGTTCGAGAAGACCGCAGCAGAGCTGGCCGGAAACGAGCAGAACCCTTACTACAGGGCTGTATTGATATACGACTTCGTCAGGGGTTTCACTTACAGGCTCTCTGACGCTCCAAAGCCGGCTCTTTCAGCTCTCACAACAAGGAAGGTACAGTGCTCCGATGCTGTAGCAGTGCTGATAACACTTCTGAGGACACTCAGGATACCGGCGCGATATGTTGCAGGGATCTCCCTCGTGGAGGGAAGGAGCTCGATAACCCACACCCATGCATGGGCGGAGATCTTCTTTCCAGGCGAGGGATGGGTGCCTCTTGACCCGACACTGTCGAGATTCAACGACGGAGCCCGCCTGACCCGGTTCGCAGAGCACGAGCCCGGCCAGATACTGTTCTCCCTGAACAGGATGAGCCCTTACCAGATATCGCTCGAAAAAGGCGAGCCGCCGAAAAGGAGCAGCATAGATCTCTCTTTTTCATACAGGGAGAAGGAAGAGAAGGGGAGCTCGGACATCTCGGACTACTATTACAGGAAGATGCGTCTTCCAGAGGGCGGAACGCACACCGAAGAAGATCTCTTCACCAGGATATCGCCTGCAGCAAAGAAGCAGTATGACTCGGCGGTGGGGCTGATGGAGCAGGGCCGCCTGAAAGAAGCAGAGAAGAGCCTGGAGAAGCTTGTCTCGAAAGATGGCAGATACGTGCCTGCCTGGAAGAAGCTCATCGAGATATCCAGAATGCAGGGCAGGGAAGAGCTCGAGAGCCGGAGGAAAGAGCTGGAGGCTTGGCATCAGAGGGACGGAAACGACGCGCTTCCATGTCTTCTTCTGGGAATGGCCGCCATGGAGAGCAGCCGGTACAGCTCGGCATATCAGCATTTCAGAGATGCGGAGAAGCGGTCGATGAGCTCGCCGCAGCTCTTCGACTCGCTGGGATATCTGGCGATTACGACTAAGCAGTACAGCCTGACAGTGGACAGCTACTCGAGAGCGCTTCAGCACGACAGCACGGATCTGGTGGCGCTTGGCAACATGCTGAACTTCTTCTCGCTCTACCGCGGATGGGGAAGCATGGCATCCCTTGCCGGATATGCCATGAAACAGCATCGAAATGGGCCTCTCGAGCAGTATTTTGCCGCCAGTTACGCGCTGGCGCTCCTCGAAAAGAAAGACACTGACGGCGCGCTCGGCTTTCTGACTCCTGCGCTCAGAAAATGGCCGGGCGACGGATGGCTGACCTGCCTCGCCGGGCTCGCATACCACAGAAAGGGGGATGACAGACAGGCAAGGCGCCTGCTCGTGCAGGGCCTGAAGATGAACCCGCCTGACAGAGCCTATTTCGAAAAGACCCTTCAGGAGATTCAAAGGAAAGAAGGCGCACCGCATAGAAAGAACCAGCAGGGTGAACATGGAAATGGAAAAAGCAGACAAGGCTGAAACGCGTGTCAGGAACATCGAAGAGCTCAGATCGCTGATGCGCGATCTGAACAGCCTGAGCATCGACATCCAGAACCTCCTCGACGAAGCGATAGTCAAGGACTATTTCGACGACAGATTCATCTCCTCTCTAAACGCCCTCGGCAGATATTCCCACTTCTACCTGATCAGCATCGCAGGAACCTGCGTTCTGCTCGTAATCCTGTACGTCTGGGCTTACAGACTCATGGCCGACATCTCCACGTGGATGGGGAGGACGCATTTCGTCATCTTCGCGGCGATAGTGGCGACAGTGCTTCTGATCCAGGCCATCCTGTTCATCGCCGTGACTTACAAAGCCTCGGCAAGGCTTTTCGACTTCAGGAGGGCGATCAGGAAGTTCAACCAGGAGAGAAAGGACAGGCTGACCTCGGCCATGCAGGCTGGGAACCTGGACCGCATAAGGTCGATCGTGGAGGATGACCGGACTGTGGCTGAGGTCAAGGACGATCTCGGAGAGAACCTCCTCCACAAGGCGGTATCTTTCGGGCGCAGAGACATAATGGACTTTCTGCTCGAGCGCGGCTTCAGCGTATACGAAAAGAACAACTCAGAGCAGACGCCGCTTCACGAGGCTTCAGCGAAGGGATTCAGGGACATGGCCGAGGCGCTGATTGCGCACGGCGCAGACATCACCGCCAGGGATCTGAAAGGCGACACGCCGCTCCATCTGGCCACGCGAAACGGCAGGAAGGAAATCATAGAGCTGCTGCTGTCCGCAAGGGCCTCTGTCAATGTGCAGAACAGAACTGGAGAGACGCCGCTGTGCTGCGCGCTTTCCCAGCCCCTGAGCAGCACCTTCGCGGAGATAGCGATCCTGCTGCTCGGTAACGGAGCGGATGTCAGGATGAAGAAGAATGACGGGGCGACGCCGCTCCATATAGCAGCCGAACAGGGATACACAAAGGTCGCGCGGGCTCTCATCGCAAAAGAGGCCCCTGTCGACGCCGTCGACTCGTCAGGATGGACGCCTCTCCACAAGGCCGTTCAGCGGGGAAACATACTGATAATGGATCTCCTGCTCACAAACGGGGCAGGAGCAGATGCCAGGACCGACATTCAGGTCTCGCCGGTATTCGGAGGATGGACGGCGCTGCATTTCGCCGCCAATCTCGGATACATGAGCGCAGTAGAGCTCCTGATCAACAGAAGCGCTGATATAGACGCAAGAACCGATGAGCGCTCGAAGCCGTACGGAGGCTTCCGCCCCCTCGACATAGCCCTCGACATCTACGGGAAGAGAAAAGGCAGCTCTGAGGCACAGGTCTACAAGGAGATAGCTGAGCTGCTCGTGAACCAGGGCGACAAGGCATAGATAAACTGCACCATCCGGGCATTGTTCAGATTTTTCCTTCATATCCCCTTTTTTACACTCCGCATTAAAATTGGAGCGATCACATTCTCCGGTATGACTCCCGGCAGGGCCGATCATCACGTCAGATCGCCGTCACTATAAGAAACGCTCTGCTGATCATCACGGCTGATCATATCTTCACGACAATTTTTTTCATCTCCGGCACAGACCTTCCATGCCGGATTTCCTCATCAAAGATGGGTTTTAGATCCAGTTCCGGAAAGAAGGATTTTTGAAGACGCCATGTAATTATGATCACCAAGAATCGACAGGCTCACATCGATTCCATTTATTTTCATGGCAGGTGGTGATCACCAAATGATCAATGTTATGACACAGGAAGAAGAATGGGTTTCTCTGAAGGAGGCCAGCTCCTTGACAGGCAAGAGCATGACCGCCCTGAGGGTTATGATCAAGAGAGGAAAGGGCATCAGGGCCAAGAAGATACAGGACAACAACAGAGAGTACTGGTTCATCCACCGGGACGAGCTGAAGGAGCTCCGCAGCGCATCGCATTTCTCCGGCGATGATCACGATGAATATGATCACGACGAGCCGCGGGCGGTGCCGCATTCCGGCGAGGTGATGTCGATGATGTACGACATGCTTGAGCGGCAGCGGAAGGAGATGACCCGCGAGCGCGATCAGATCCTGCAGGGCCTCATGATGTACAGATACAAGTATGAAGAGCTGGACAGGCAGGTCAAGGCGCTCCCTGCCCCGCCTGACGAGATGTCCGCAGAGATAAAGCAGAAAGATTTCGTGATCAGGGAAAAGGAGCTCGTGATCGAGAGCCTGAGCGGAAAGCTCAGCTCGCTTCCGGCCCCTCCTGACGAGATCGCGTCAGCTCTGAAGGAAAAAGAGATGATGATCAGAGAGAAGGAGCGGATGCTCGAAGAGCTCTCCAGGAAGATCGAGGCGCTCCCGTCTCCGCCTGAGACCATCGGCGAAGAGCTGATGAAGAAGGAAGTGCTTCTGATGGAAAAAGAGCTGATGCTTGAGGAGATGGACAGGAAGATAAAGCTGCTCCCGGCATCGCCTGAGGAAGTGGCCGAGACGCTCGAGAAGAAGGAGTCGCTCCTCGGCGAGAAAGAGCTGCTCCTTGGCGAGAAGAAACTGCAGCTCGAGCAGAAGGACATGGAGCTCGAAGAGAAGGAAAGGCTGATCAGAGAGCTCAGGAACAACCTTGAAGCCGAACAGAGGCGCCCCTGGTGGAAAAAGATGCTCGGAATGTAGGATGATGAATATGAGAGGGCAGTGCCGACCGCTGGCTATCTTGCGGGGCGCTGCCCTTCCGTTTTTCCTCCGAGCTCATAGACAGCGTCTCTGTCATCCATATACACTCTCGTCAGAATGTCTGCCCTGCTCTGCAGAACGTCCAGCATCGCCTGGGCCTCAGCCTCCCTGTAGCGGCCGATATGGACGATTATGTATTTCACGCCTGTCTCGGCGAGCCTGTCAATGGCCTGCCCGGCAGGGAACAGCTGCAGTTCAGATATAAGAGACTCACAGCCTGGAGGCTTCCTGTTGCTGGCTCCGTTTACGAGCCTCTTCCAGTGAAAGGTCGAATAGTACATGTACTCTGTGTTCAGCGAGTTCATCGCCTCAGGGGACATTGGATACTCTATCACAGGTGCGTCAGGGGCGCTTCTGAGCCATTGATAGACTGCAGGAACGGTCTTTTCATAAGGGAGGCAGACTCCCTTGAGAGGTATGGACAGGCCTTCCGCAACCACGCAGAGCGATAACAGCGCCAGGCACGCATATCTGAGCCTGCCGGAGAGCTTCGGCCCCAGATGGGCCAGCGCATATCCGGAAAGCACCGCCATCCCGAGCAGCGCACACTCCATGATCCTGTTCGAATAGCGCAGGCTTTTGAATCCCGGCACGTGATCGAATAAAAACATATAGGGCATCGTCACATCGTTCCCGAAAAGCCTCAGCGACGGCCCGACGCTCAGCACCAGAGACCCGACAATGACGAACAGATAGAACGGAAGATCCCTTCCATTGAAGCCTCTCGATCCGTATCTGCACCATACGCAGACAGCCGTCAGGATTACCGGAATGAAGCCGGGAAAAAGCGCCTTGTAGAAGATCAGATCCCCTGATGAGCGCAGAATCTCTCCATAACAGACATTATGCGGATCGGCCTCAATGAAGTTGCGGAGGCCCGGCGACTGAGATCGCACAAACTCGAGCTGCCAGTGCGAATCGCTCTTTGTCATCGATATGCTGTTATACAGCGGCATCAGGATCAACAGGCACAAAGCCACAGAAATGACAAGCCCTGCCATGAAACGCCAGTCTGCCTGCCTCGACAGCAGCAGCCATAATGCATAAACGGCTGTCAGCATCGAAAAGAATACTCCGTGATATCCGCTTGTGAGGGCGTTCAGGATGAAAAGAGCCATGAAAAGAGGCCAGTATGCTGTTTTTCGCCTGTCCCAGATCAGATAGAGCACCAGCAGAATAAGCGGCATCCACATCATCGCAAGGATCTGTATATGGCCCAGCTGGGTCATGCGGAACGGGTTGAATGAGAAGATGAAGCCGCTGACTATGGCAGCGTATCGATCTCCTGTCAGATACCATACCAGCAGAAAGGTGAAAAAGGCCGACAGGACAAAGGTCAGCATGTAGAATATGTTGGCGGTCATTATCAGCTCTCTGGTCATGAGATATACAGGATACGCCACAATTGCCACCCCGAACAGGGGGTCTGAGTATGACGCCGCTCTCGGGTAGGGATAGAAAATATTGCCGTCCCAGTATGTTGCGAAATCGAGGCTGGAGAAGTGGCGGAAATCCCATCCGAGCGTCCAGAGTGTGAAGCAGGGGTCGCCGTATCCTCCGGGCAGGAAGGTGTGGATCCTGAAAGGCATTGGATATGACGTAATCACGGCGGCGGCTGAATATATCAGGAGCACGATTGCACAGCAGAGCAGGAGCTCTTTAAGATGGATTCCGGGACCTGGAGCCCTGTTCATGCCATTCTCTTCGGGCTTCACAACATCAGCAGGCGTAGTCATCTGACGAGATTGTAAGGCCAGATCAGCACATTGGAGACTGCTTTCGAAGAGCTGCTGTTGAAGAGGATGATGTTGATGCCCACAGTATCTCCGCGTTTCGCCGCCGGAAGCGTGACGGTCGGGATCCTGACAGACAGGACTCCACGCCCTCTGGGCACAGGCAGAAAATAGTCGCGCATATACACCATGTCTGTAGGGCCGCTTATATTCCCAAACCGCATGATTGCATAGACAGGGTTGGCGCTCGGGGCGTTATACGCGAACTTTATCTCGAAAGGCGATCTGATCCCTGCCTGCAGGAAAGTGCCTGGAGCGGGCTGCACGGAAAGAACCTGCAGGTAGTCGGTGTTACTCACCGTCCCCTTGTATTCTGCAAAGAGCTCTCCTGTCAAATGGTTCTCGCTTTGCACAGAGGCAAGCGTTCTGCCTTCACGCGACAACAGCTCGACCTCAACGCGCAGGCGGCCCAGTCCGCCTGGATCCCTCTCCGCGCCGGCCTTGACTAGTATATCAGTGCTGCGCAGCATCACAGTGGCTTCACCGCGCCTGACCGGCATTCTTGTCGTGGTAGCCACCATCTCCTTCCTGCCGTCGTGGACACGAAACACCTTCATCGATATAAAGCCTGTAAGGGATGACTTCAGCGAATATGTAATGGACATCGTGTAGACGAACTTCGACGGGGTCAGGATATAGTGGCCTGTATAAGGTACGATGGAGGATATGGACACTGAGTCCTGCCCCTCAGCCGAAAGCGGCGCTGCAGAAACGCAGGCCAGCATCAGCGCGATGATGACAGCCTTGAGGACAGGGCCTTGTGACTTGGGCAGACGGCAGAACAAGGGCGCACCCCTCTTTCAGATGACTGGAAGCCGTTTCAGCACCGGCTTCCATCTGTATTAGTTACCTGTCCCGAGGGGAAAAACCTCCTCTTTTCTTCTCCACCTGGCAAAATGTTATCATAGTGGCGAAACATAAAATGCCCGATCACTGAAACGATACTGATATCAATTGCCTCAGACAAAAGGATCGACAAATCCTGTTACCGAATCCCTATTTAGATTCTGCAGCGCAATGCATCACAGCCTGTATTCCATTCACACAGTTCCGGCCATGGCAACCCAGGCCTGGAAAGAGATTGCAGCAGGATATCTGCAAATATCAGGAGTTTCGGACAGGGCTGAACTCCAATATATCATATCAATAGTGGGGAGAATTCATGGCTAAATGAGCTTCAAGTCATCAGCAATAAGACATTATAAAGATGGAAATACACTTTTTGAGGGTGGACGCTTCGATAATGCAGATCAACTGTTTGGATTTGCAACCGAATGTGCCATCAAAGCATGCCTTCCCAGGAGATGCTTTGTAAACAACGTGCTGGACGATGAATACAGAAAACATATCGACAAGTTGTGGATTTCAGCCCGAATATTGATAGAACATAAAGCTTTTCCTGCTCTTCACAGTATGCTTCAATTACGTAAAAGGCCTTTTGAAAACTGGAAAACAGAAAACCGTTATGAGATGACAGGTACGATTTCTGCTGAGATATGCCAGGAACATCAAAAATGGGCTGCAAGAGTATTAGGTGCGGCAGATTGCCGGGGGTGAGAGTAGATAATGATTATTACATTTGACAGTTCATTGGATACAGTTATAAGTTTACTGAGAGAGAAGAGCGATCTCTTTGAGCCACCGGTTACGCTGGTGAGACAGACAGACGGCCGCTTGACTGTGATTGTAAAGAAAATTAAAGAATCAATGTCCTCGCTGGAAAAACTCCTTGATGATAAACTGGGAGCATACAGCTCAGGTCAAGGGTCTGTACTGCTTGAAGAAAGCAGTTTAATAGATCCGTCAGAAATTTTTACCAGACTCAACAGAATATTAATAGCAGAAGAACCATTTGAAATACGGCTGATTGATAAATTGATGACAAATCAGGACTGGCTTTTACCAAGATTGGATATGAAGCTGGCCGGAAATGTAAAGATTGTGGTTGGATACAGCATCAAAGGTGGTGTCGGGCGTTCTCTTGCTCTATTAGTATTCGCAAGGCATTTAAGCGGTCTGGGAAAGCGTGTTGTACTGGTCGACATGGATCTTGAATCTCCAGGTATAGGTGCATTACTGGGATCTGAACTATCTGAATATGGCGTTACAGACTGGCTTGTAGAGTCGATTGTAGAAAATGTCCCGGATTCTTTTCCGGATTACTACTGGTTCCGTGTTCCGCAACTGGCAACAGGTAATGGTTCTGTTTTTTGCATTCCAGCCTGGGGCAACAAATCAAAGAACTACGTGAGCAAACTGGGCAGGGCTTACCTTACCACTTTATCTCAGGATGACAGGTGGTTCAGTCTTGCCAATCGACTACAGAGATTGATGGAAGCAATAGCTCAATCAGACGATCTGTCTGCAGACGTTATTCTCATAGATGCGCGAGCCGGTCTGCATGATCTGGGAGCAGCATTGATTACAAGACTGGGCGCAGAAGTGATGCTGTTTTCCCGGGATGAGCCTCAAAGCTGGAAGGCATATGCAAAGCTGTTTGAGTATCTCAGCCAGTCGCAACAGGTGGTATGGGGTCAGCAGAATGAAGATGATGACCTTCGCAGTAAATTAAAGATGGTGGGAGCATTAATGGAAGATACTGAAGAAGCTTCCAAAGAATGCATAGAAGCTTCATTCGATACCTGGCTGGCCTTATACGACGTAGAAACCGGGGATAACAGTAATCTGTTTACATTCAGTCGCGACGATGATTCTGCTCCTCACTATCCAACACCGATATATTTCAACGATTCTTTACGCGGATTCGGAGGGTGGAAGCAGAAAGGGACAGTTCGAGAGGAAGTATTAAAGAGCACATTTGGCAGTTTCTGCAATCTTTGGACTGAAAGGCTTGGTTTTTGAGAGGTATATTTTGATGGTGGATCAAGAAGTAAAACAACTGCGCCAGGCGTTGAGAAATATTCCAAAAGTTCAGGCTCAGGAAAATCTGAATCATCCGGATTTATCAAGTATTATAGTGCCTGAAGCTCACTGGCAGGCTCTAGATCTCGATACAACAATAGTTGTTGGAGATCGGGGTATGGGAAAAAGCTTCTGGACTGCTGTTCTAAGTAATAGAGACTGTAGAGATTTCATTGCTGATCTGATGGAATCCAAAAAACTCAGAAATACTGAGGTTTGCATTGGATTCAGCCCTGAAAAGGATATCAGACTTCATCCGGATAAATCATCGCTGAAAACATTGCTGTCAGAAAGAGTCTCGCAGGAGGCGCTGTGGAAGGCTGTAATTATCAGATGCATATCTGAGAAACTGGATAAAACTCAGCAGGCAGTAGATAGCAGATGGTCCACCCTGGCTCAATGGGTCGAAAACAATGAGGAAACAGCATGGTCAAAGCTCACAGAATCTGATGAACGATTGAGGAAAGAAGGAAAGACAGTTCTTGTTGTTTTTGATGCGCTGGACAGGCTTTCTGATAATTGGAATGATACCCGCTCCTGGGCAAGATCAGCTTTGCAGGTGGCGCTGGAATTGAGAAGCTATCGTTCCATCAGGACCAAGTTTTTTCTGCGTACTGACATGGCCGATGATGATAAACTCTGGCAGTTCCAGGACAGTTCAAAGCTGCAGCACAGTAAAGTCACCCTTCGATGGTCTCCCATGGATCTGTTTGATATCATAATCCGATATTTAAGTAATAATACAGATACAGGTGCGTTTTTCCGTAACAGCTGTGCGGAAATGGGAATTCTAAGATTTGAAGAGAGGAGAGGAGTTTTTGTTGGACGCAGCATTCTGCCCACGCAAGATGAAGGAATAAGAAGAGCCGTTGAGACTGTTACCGGTGAATTCATGGGGAAAGGCCCGAAAAGAGGGCGCTGTTATTCATGGATTCCAATTCATCTCGCCGATGCCAAAGGCGGAGTTTCCCCACGCAGTCTCCTTCTGGCTTTGCAGGCAGCAGCAGCAGAGACAAATGAAAGATTCCCGGAGCACGTTTTACCACTGCACTATGAAGCAGTTAAAGACGGTGTTGCCAAGGCATCGTGTATTCGCGTCGAGGAATTGAAAGAAGATTATCCTTGGGTGGAACAGTTGCTTAAAGCAATGGAAGGTCAAATTGTTCCCATCGACAGGCCTGTACTTGAAAATCTGTTGAGAGCGCCTTTGAAAACAATCAGTTATGACAAGCTCCCTCCACGTCGATATTCAGATCCTTCTACAAAAGGGCAATTTGATGCATTGCTGAATGATATGGAAGAGCTTGGTATTCTTTACAGAACAAAAGACAACAGGATTAATATACCTGATATTTACCGAGTAGGCTATCGGATCGGCCGCAAAGGCGGAGTCAAGCCTGTCAGGGTATAATGTGAGTATATTCTGAAGGTGGTGAAGTAAAAGTGCCTGGTTCCTTCACGAGGCCAGGCACAATGAAAGTCATCACACAGTGAATCGGACTATTTCAGGAACTTTATGCGGTCAGGCGGGCTTCCGGGATCTTCTATGGCGTCGTTGCCGTTCATCACTTTGGTCGCATAGTTGGTATCTGTCGTATCAAAAGCCTGTCCTTGAATTCGAAGTGCAAATGTATTATTAAAATTCATTTGTTTCCAATATCTTTTGTTTACTTTATCATCATTAGAGAATACCTTTTCATATTGTGCATAAACATTCACTGCAAGTGTTTCTGTTGAACTATCATATGTGAAAGGAGTGCCATTTACATCATATTGACCAGGAGTTGAATTACTTGTACTGAAAAAGTAAATGTTTTCATCACCTCCGAATTTAATATCGCCTTCTTCTGAATAGGTTGTTGTAGACGGTGTGTCTTCCCTGGTGATTGTTCCATCAGTAGAACTGTAAGTATAAGTTATTGAATGATAATCACCTAAAGATGTGCTAGATCCTTTAATATATCTGCCTAAAGTAAGAGTATTGCTGCCGGTAGAAACCGAATTTTTTACAGCAGCATGAAAATCTGTAGACACCCAGTCGAGAAAGCTAGATATGTTTTTCTTAAGCAATGTCAATGTTTCACCTTTCTTGTAAGCCCTGAGACCTCCGGCGAAAAGATTGTACAGCGTGAATGTGAAAAGAGAGAAAATGACAGCAGCCACCATGAACTCGATAAGTGTAAAGCCTCTTCTTTTTTTCATAACACCACTCCATCTTATGATTATCTATGGTCTGTAGTTCATCAGGTAAATCCACGCGTATAACGAGCTTCCTGATGCATAATTCGCTTTCTGGATGGGATTCTGGATAACGAGATAGTACCCGTATGCCGCATCGTATCCTCTTCCGGTAATTTGGACGGGTTCCATGTTCGTTCCATCAGAGATTACGGCGCAGAAGTTTGCCGGATCAACATATATACTTGCTCCGGCTCCAGGCGGCGAGTATGTGAGAGTCTTCGTGTTCATGAAGTTGAACAGGTAATCAGACGATGATGAACAGGAAGGCCGAATCTCGACAGGATAGCTGTAGTGATTGGTTACGTCATAGACTGAGCGCCCGACTATGCATCCTCCACCATACACGACATCTTCGCTAGCAGTTGCATAGCTTTTCGTATATGCAGTCGTAAAATCGAGATCGTCGACGGTGGCTCCTCCTATCTTCATGTTCGTTGTAGTTCTGCCATCATCACTGATGTTGAAGATGGGGAACTTATAGCTGTCCTCCTTGGAACTAACGTATATCTTTGTATCACCTATCGCAACAGCCTGACCGGTTATTGCCGATATCTTTCTGTTTGTTCTGATCGCCGCGACCACTACCACGTTGCCTTTATCCATCTCGTTCTTCTCGGAAAATGAGCTACTCGGAACTACCGGCGGAATAGTCACGTAGATTGTCAGCCTCCTTGTAATCTGATCGAGATACAGAAGATGCGGATCTGATATATTCGCTATCTCAGGCCTGTAATAGTACTGGTTACACCCAACGATGTTTCCGTAATAGGTGGATTCAAACTTCCTATAATCCGAATAACTAACAAGACTAATAGACGTAGAAGGAATCGTAAAAATAGTATCAACTAAACCTGTATTATCTGCTGGATTAGGATTCCCTGTACCAGTTCCATTAAAAGTTGTAGTAAATTCCGTCGCAATATCGCTCGATTCGTCATACTTACCAGTAACATTAAAAACAACCGCATGCGCAAAGATCCTCTCTATCTTCGTCTGCGCCATCTGATATGCGATCTCACGGGCTCTAGCCTTGTATGCTATCGAGAATGCCCTGGGAAAGAGGTTGAAAACAACGAAAAGACCTATCAGCAGGACAATCATGGCCACCAGCAGCTCGAGAAGGGTGACGCCTCTCACTTTATTTCCTTTCATTTTCATAGAGAATACTACCTCCACTTCTCATACCAAGTCGTCACTCTGAGTGTGCCTTTACTTGAACTTGACCAATCAGGATTAGCAGAAACTTTTGCAGTATATGTAGCTGACCCAATATTTACAATTGCATAGGCAGTTCTTCTGTGTAATACATCTCCATTTGAGCGTGTTACCTCTCCCTCTGAGCGAAACAACATATCACCAGATGTCGTATTAAAAGAATCATAATAGAGATTAAACTTCCCCTGAGCCTTCAACCAGTATGCGTCATCGAGGGAGGTGCCTGTCGAGGCAGGATATGTCAACTCGCTGATCACTATGTTGGAATAGCAGTCGTTTGTATTTGGCCTTATGAAGCAGTTGTGCCTTATAAGGAAAAGGCCGTATTCAAGACCGGAATCGGCCAGCATCATCGAAAGGTTTGATTGATACTGCCCCATACCGACCTTGGCATCCTGGGTAATCATCTGAATGAACCCTGTCGAGATGATGAACATGATCACCAGGATCAGCAATACCGAGATGAGGGCGATCCCTTTTCCCTTTCTTCTGCGATGAATAAATAACCTCATCATTTCCTCCGATTCAACTTACTTGCCATGACATATGTCACAGCATGGACTGTCATGAAAAATCAGACAAGAGGCCGACAGTTTTAACTATCCCTCTTTGACATAGCACTTGCCATTTTTTGTCACTACTACACTGTAATTAATACCGCCACTCTTTACCTGGACAGTCTCAGAAGCGCTTGAGGTCTCGATAAATCCCTGGGATTTGAACCTGATCTCAGTGATGCCTCCTGTGCTGAGGCTCACGCTGGCACCGAAATCCTTGTTGATCTGAACACATTTATAGCGCCGGTATATTTTGACATTTTCATCATAATAGTATATCTCGTACTTGTTCTGCGTGGGGGTGAATGTTATATATGCCTCGTTCTCAGTCCTGAGGGAGAGGTTCCTCGTCGCCTCCAGGTCGGACACAAGTGTTCTGGCGCACTGATATCCTGCAGAGGTGGCCCTGAACTTCATCAGGTTCGGTATTCCAACGGCCAGCAGTATGCCGAAAAGTGCAATCACGACCATCAGCTCGATCAGCGAAAAGCCTTTCCGTGATCTGTTCCTTCTAAAACCATATCCTGTTCCTGTCATCTGAATTACCCCTCATGGATAAAATGCTATAAAATCCACGTATTCATTACATTCCATGGACTGATTATCCTGTTTCAATGATCATTATAGCATAAAGGTCTTCAAAAAAACAGGGAAACAAGAGTGATTTTTAACGGCTTTCGATGTGCATTTTCAACATCTGACCAGAGACTTTGCACAGGTTAAGCTGTAATCAAAACTATTCTGACACCAAAATGTACTCCTGATAACCATCCGCTCCATGCCTCTGTTCATGGATAATATCATGACAGCCTAATTGCTGCCGAGAACATAGATGATATCCTTGCTGTTGGCACTGTCTCTGTAACGGATATAGAGATACTTTGAATCATAGCCTGCAAGTGACGCGTTGTCTTTCCCTATAACGGTCTGATAGTTGAAAGCAGTTGCGCCATTGGCGAGCGATACTGCATTATTTTCTGAAAAAACAAGTCCATTATCAACATATTGCGGAGAAGCATTTAATGTTGAAGTCCAGTTCAACGATGAAGATGAACCATCCAGTATAACCGAGCATAAAAAACCTCCTGTCGCCATCCCCAGAGCAACGTCTTTCCCGTCTTTAGCATATACCCTGCCGAAATAAACATTTGTCAGAGAAGGGTAAGATAAACTGATATCACCCGAAGATTTGTTTATAACATAAATGTTAGACGTGAAAGCTGTTCCTGTTCGCAATATCAGCGCATCTGTGTTATCAGAGAAATTTCGGCGAAAAATTCTCGTATTATTGTCTTTAAGAGGAGAAATATCCTTATACCAGATTTCAGCAGGTGCAGCGCTGTTCATGAAAGTCCTTCTGGGGGCAGTATCCATATCATAACCGCAAAAAGAATCACTCTCAATCGAGTATCTGTCAATACCCACGCTGATCTTATTCCCTACGGAATTGGTTGTATCTACTGTTCCTGTTTCAGATACAGTATCTTTATACAACTGATAGCCGGAGGTTGTTTCATCCCATACATTCCACCACTGCCTGTAAATATTCCCAAATCCCCATTCATTATAATACGTCTCGAAGTTTGGCAGCGCTCCACAATAATATCCCATTGTAAGAACATTTTTGTTATCTGAAATCAGGCTGGAGCCTGCTGAAGTTATCCCTGCATGGGTAGACAGAGGATGTCCCGTGGGGCCGCCATATGCAGGCACATCCTGATCGGAATTGGCAGAGAATACTGTCACACCTGATTCGAGATCACAGGTGCCGCGATATATGATTACAGTGCTGGCTCTTATCATTGCAGTGGGCGGATCATCCCATTCTTCCGTCTTTACATAGAGATATTTTTTCCTGTATTTTCTGACTGTATTGTTTGTGATGAGAGGGCTCAGGCTCCAGTCTGAAGTTGAAATATATTGAGCGTTTATCTGCGCATAATATATGTTTATCTCAGATGGATAATTGTCAACTTCTCCTTCTGGATACGTTTTAATACTGATTCTCATATTGCCGTCTACCTTCGCCGCTACATCCTCCGGCGTCGCCGTTGGTGTTGATTCCGTTTTCCTTGCCACCACTATATTATCGCCAGACAGATACATTTCTGCATTGGAAGTCAGTGCAGAATCCAATGTCAGATCAGCAACCAATGCTCCGGTCTTGACATTGAAAATCCTGACTTTCCCACCGGTTACGGCTGTTGCATAGTAGTAAATATCTTCTTTTCTGAAAATGACGAAGTTCATATCGACTTTTGCTCCACAATCAAGTGTTGAAATAACAGCCGGTGAAGTGGTGAAACTACCATTGAACAAATAACCGCCTGTCTCGTCGTAGCGGGGTCCTGGCCACAATCTAACCGTTGTCGACTGCAATGCAATATCAGCAGCATTAGAGCCTGCGACAATTTCCAGATTTGTCTGACCGTATGTAAGAAGAGTGCCTGAGCCATTGGTGCCATCATATGCAGATGCCTTGATTGTAACCCATCCCAGCGAGAGTTTCTCCACTGTTACAGTAACAGTGGATTGACCTGTCTGCCGGTTCACTGTAACATCGTCGACTATTTTTGTATCAGTGCCTTTCTTGAATATGGATATCTTAATGGACTTCGTTGCAGCCGGTATGGCTTTCATCTCGACTTTTCCAGCCATTGATCTTTTGAGAGTGATGAAGCTGTCTCGCTTTTTCTTCCCGGTCTCCTCAGGCCATATAATGGTAAATCTCAAAGTGCTGTATCCTTGAGAATCATTGCTGCCTGAACCGGAGCCCGTTGAGGGAGTGGCTGTATTGCTGCCCTGTGATGTCTCCACACCTGCTGATCCTGTTCCGGATGAACCGCTGCCGCCTCCATTACTGCATCCCACTGCAATAACAAGAATTACAAAAAGTATGAGAGCTGGAAAAAGACTTTTCATTTTGATATACCCCCTTAATGAACAGTCACATCGACATCACCTGCTTGAACCTGGATGGTGCAGTCTTTCTTTGTATCTTCATTATCCTGCATTTTAGCGGTTATTACTGCATCACCCGCTTCATAGCTGAGAAACTCCACTGTGGCAATCCCTGTAGTCGCATCTGTGGTTACAGCAGTTGCACTGACATTGCCCTGAGAGGTTTTAAATGATCCTCTGGTCGTTGAAAACACTATCACTTTGTTTCCATATGGCTGCTCTCCGCTCTCCTTGCTGTATTTCACAAGAGCTGCGTTAACCGTTGATATTCTTGTGTCATATTGGGTTGAAATTGATAGTGGACTGGGGTTGGCCGTCAAAGTCTTTATGCTCTCGCCAATGACTTTGATTATTCCCTGAACGCCGTTCACAGTATATTTGTGCTCTCCCACCTGATCCTTTGTCACCGAAGATACTGTATAGGACGTCATATTGTTGACAGCCACAGGTGAGCTGGAGAAAGGGCTGTTTTCATCTGAGCTGTCCTTACGAATGCTTATGAAAAGATCATAATAACTGTAATTATTGACAGGAAATGATGTTCCAACAGGGCATTTGAAAAGCTGAGGTCTGATTGTTGTCTTGCTGTTTTTATCAACCATGACGGTAATTCCCATATCAAAGCTGATATCTGTCGTGGTCTTTTCGATTGTTACTCTTTTCTTGCAGTCTGAGACTATTGTTCCACTGTCATCAGCATAGAGCTCGAAGGAAACCTTTCCGAGCGGTGTCTTAATAACTCCCTCAGTGTTTGGTTTGACTATCTCGATAGAGTTGATTGGAACCAGGTCATCAGGAGGTGTGTCTTCATGAAATATCTCAACGACTACTTTCTGAGCACCGCCAGGTATGTATCTGGAATCCAGCCCAGGCAATTTATCAGGCCATTTTATTCTGACTTTTACGCCGACAGAGCTGCCAGAATTGCCTGAAACCTGCGCAGATCCTCCCTCAGAGCCAGAAACTGATTGAGAACCATATTGATTCATATCTGCACCACTGCCGCCAATTCCTGCACTGCAGCCTGCACAAGCCAGAACTCCCATAACGATTATCATCAAAACTCTTATAACGGATTTCATATTCAGCCCCCCCAGTATGGACTTTACTACTCGGCAGTGATATTTATATCATTTCCAAAGAAGCATTCAACATCTTCGTCTTTCACAAAGCGGACCAGAAAATAATTGCCCTGAGTTACATTTACCTCTATTTTCACTCCATTATAAATCCATTCCTCTGATAAAATAAGTGATGCTGTCCTTGGATTCTCGATCACTAATGAAGACGAACCATAATTCAAGGATGATAAGTCCTGATACACTGTAACATTATCATAAATTGCTCTGTCCGTTTTTAATCTGCAAAGCGAATCAATTGTTTTTGCCCCTTTATTGACAAAGCCTTCCCTTTCAGAAATTGAGTTTCCATTTCCATCCTTAAGCGACAAAAATCCGTTAACACAAATTTCCTGCATATCCGGTTCGGCTGCATCCCACGACGATGCATATACAACAGGAAAACCTGCATCAAGAAAACTGTTAACCATATCATTGGATATATAATCAGGATAGTCAAACATATATCTAAACGATAAAGATGTTGGAGAGATTATTATGGGATTTCGAGTCAAACATCCATAACAGCAACATAGATATACCACGGTATTTTCTATTTTCGACGTCAATAACTTTCTGAAAAAACTTGGCCTTACACAAACAATCCAGTGGCGACCTGTGTTTGTTTCTTTATATTTGAATAAACAATCACCATCAAGCACTAAAAAAGGAAAATTGGAAACAAGTTCTTCCTTCAGTAACAGTCGAGTTGTTTCACTGGTGTATGCAGATATTTCTTTGGAAAACAGCCAGATTAATTGACCATTTCCTGATAAGCACCTGTAAGCCCCATGAGAGCATATAATCAATAACCCGTATGAATTCAAAGACTTAAATGCATTGGCGATTCCAGCAATATCGTTGCTCCTCAAACTGTCAAATTCGAAGTTACTTTGCTTTATTAAATCTGACTTGATAGCATTTGAAAACCCCATTATTCTATCTTCTGGATGACCTTGTATCATTAATCCTTTTAAAGGCAGTATCTTGGCTTTCATTTTCCTGTTTTTTTCAGAATGGCATTTACTTTTATTTTCATTGACTACAGTGCTGACCATTGAGCTTGTATCATCCTGGAAAAATGCAGCTTCCCTGTCCTCAACATCATCGATCATGAATCGATCTCCATTTGCCACGAATTCAATTATCCGGTAACTCGCATCCAGTTCAACAGAGGTAACATTTGACTGAGTCTTAAGATATTCATATACCTGGGTCATTATGTCGACCCTCGTCAGATCAGAGTTCTCTTTCAGTTTTTTGAAAAGATTGTAGGCTTCCATGTATGTTGCAGTTGCAGGATCGCTTATCTGAGTCGTGTTTCCGTCACTTCCACCCTGGTATGCGCCGCCGGACCCTCCGCTTCCGCCGCTGCCGCATCCCTGCTGAAGTAATATCAAAATGAGGAACATAAATAGAATCGGTTTCTCTTTTCTCATCATCGCTGTTCAACACCCACTTTCACTGAAAAATCAATGAATCCGTTACTCATATCCTGAGAAGTAATAATTATCACTGAAAGAATAAAATTCGAGACTTGATTTCCTGGATGACTGCAAGTACATCCGTGATCGGTTAAGAAATTTTTTTCTTTGATTTATATGCACTTTAGAAGGTACTGGCATAAGAAATGGCCAATATACTGAGTTATAACACATTCCATTTGAAAGGAATCTCAGTATATGGC